>Ga0209630_10000099_pt1 | contig 98408 bp, 100 predicted proteins | sample COG_01_FD_184745 | JGI IMG/M metagenome (GOLD analysis project Ga0209630, IMG submission 184745) | Pelagic Microbial community sample from North Sea - COGITO 998_met_01 (SPAdes) (version 2) | ecosystem: Environmental > Aquatic > Marine > Neritic zone/Coastal water | place: Helgoland, sampling...
GGGTCTTTGCCCCTCTAACTCCGGGTTAAGATACACCTCATTATAGTTCCAAACATCCCCTCTTTCATTCCATTCATCGTTCCCTCTTATGTAAGCGTGTCCCGCATGTTTTCCTGTTAAAAACATATATCTTGCTGGCGCACAAACCGGTGCTCCAGAATAATGCTGGGTAAACCTCATCCCATTTTTTGCCAGTGCATCTATATGGGGTGTTTTAATGATCGACTGTCCATAAACACCTAGCTCTCCATAGCCCAAATCATCGGCAAGAAAGTAAATTATATTTGGGGTGCGTTCTGTTTTTTTCTCAGGAGAACAACTCATACAACCAACACTGCAGCCAATTAAAAGTATTAGTATTTTTATGTTTTTAGTCATAGTACAATCAGTTAGTTACCTACTATTGGTTTTGTGATTCCTAGAAACTAAAGTAGAAAAAAAAATGAACATGTATTAATATCATGTATCTTTCTTCAAAGGGTAAACCTTCATATACTTTTTTAAATGAAATCATCTTTAAGGATAAAAGTTCTTTTCTAGAGTAAATTAGTATTCCACAAAAAAATAATTTGTGGAGACACCGAGAATAACTGGTGGTTTTTCTCTAACCTCCCGCTTAGGAAATGCCCTGGCACTGTCCTTGCAGTCCAGAGGTCTTAAAACTAAAAATCTGCTCAAGCAAGCTTGGCAGATTTTTTTGTGTTCATCCCTGGTTGCGCCAGGTCGCTTCATTGTGGAGACGCCGAGAATCGAACTCGGGTCCAAACAAGCAGCTCAAATGCTTTCTACATACGTAGTTTTTGTTTAATTTTCGTCTAGTAGCTGATCAAAAACAATCCATTACAAGCTTAGCTTCTTTAGTTTCAAAATGTTATCAAAGCGCTAACATTTCTATGTTTATTTTTACGATGCCCAAAAATGAAACGCCATAAACCAAGGCTTTTCGTGGACATAAAGCTTGCACACCTTGTGTGCCGAGGCTAATCTTACTGTAAATTCAGATTATGCAGCTAAAGCGTAGTTATCTTCGCCGTTTAAATGGTTGAAATAAGGTTTACGAGTCATCATTTCAGTCCTCGGTATGCTTACAGTCTCACTGACCTTGCTGTCAAAACCAGTCGTCCCCTAAGATAGGTCGCTAAAACCTATAGTGTCTGCAAAAGTATGAAAATGAAACCAATTTACCATTTGCGCATCCTATCAAAATCAACTAATTTTGAGGAAAATAATGTACATGAAATTTGGTATCATCAAAGAACGTAAAAACCCACCAGACAGAAGGGTGGTGTTCTCCCCTCAAAAATTGCAAGAGTTTCAACAACAATTTCCCAAAGCTACCATAGTAGTAGAATCTTCAGATATACGAGTTTTTTCTGATGATGCGTATGCTAAGGCTGGTTTTGAGATTACCGAAGATCTATCAGATTGCGATGTACTCATTGGTGTAAAAGAAGTACCTATAGCTGCTTTAATACCCAATAAAAAATATTTTTTCTTTAGTCATACTATCAAAAAACAACCCTACAACAGAGACTTGCTTAAAGCAATGCTCGAGAAAAACATTACATTATATGATCACGAAGTCATTACAGATAATAAAGGCAATCGTCTCATTGGTTTTGGTCGATATGCAGGTCTTGTAGGTGCTTATAATGGATTTAGAGCTTTGGGAATAAAAGAACAAACGTTTTCTTTACCTAAAGCAGAAAGTTTAGCAGATTTACCCGCATTAATAGATCAGTTAAATGCCATAGAACTCCCCGCTATTAAAATTCTTTTAACAGGGTCAGGAAAAGTAGCGAGAGGTGCTAAAGAAATTTTAGATGCCATGAATATCAGGGCTGTTTCTATCTCAGAATATCTAACAGCTAGTTTTAATGAACCCGTGTATTGTAAAATAGATGTGTTAGACTATAACAAACGTATCGATGGGCAGGTGATTACCAACAGCGATTTTTACAACAACCCATCTGAATACGAATCTGATTTTATGCGTTTTGCTAAGGTTACCGATTATTTTATTGCAGGACACTTTTTTGGTGACGGTTCACCGTATTTATTTACCCGAGAAGATGCAAAAAGCGAACACTTTAACATTCGTTTAGTAGCTGATATTTCATGCGATATAGATGGACCAGTAGCCTCTACACTTAGGGCCTCAACCATTGCGGAACCAATTTATGGTTATAATCCTGAGACTTCTGAAGAGGTAGCGTATACTTCTCCTGGTTCCATTACGGTGATGGCTGTAGATAATTTACCTTGTGAATTACCAAAAGATGCCAGTGATGGTTTTGGAGACTTATTTTTAACCCATGTAATTCCTGCTTTTTATAACGGTGATAAAGACGGCATTTTATCGCGAGCAGCAATGACAAATGAGCAACAGTTAACACCAAGATATGAGTATCTTCAGGGCTATGTAAATGGAGAGGAATAAGGTTTATTTTCTATTGGCTATGCCGTATACAAAGAAACTTCCACCCAATATTAATAGTGAAGAGTACCAATAGGTAGGAATTACAAATACAACCACGGCCAATAATAAACAAATAGCCACAAGAAGATCATAGGGTTTTTTTCGTTGGGTGTTAAACAATGCCATTACTAGTCCCAGATATCCCAAAAAGAATGGAGTGGCATAATTTACTGCTGTATTTTTTGCCATTGATAATAAGAACATACCAAGAATTACAACTAGGACATAGAGGCCAAATTGTTTTTTTGAAGCATCATTCCAAACTGCTATCCCTGCTTTTCTAGCAGCTCTTCTACTCGAGAAAAAAACAGCAAACATAGAAAAGAATGCTACCAGCACTACCATAAACATACAGATACTTTCTATAATTTCTATCGATAGCATGCCTAATGGATTGCTATCTGCTATAAACCCAAGAATAGCCGCATTAATAATATATACGCCTAAAAGCATGTACAAACCAATTTGAATGCTGTTAAAACCTTTTAAAATAAAATTTTGAGTGTTGTTTGTTGTTACGTTTTTACTTGAAGCCATACTAAAAATTATAAGGTATTGATGGTTTGTCTAATCGCTACTAAATTGGAGAGTAACTTCTCTAAGTACTGAAGATCTAACATATTTGCTCCGTCGCTTTTTGCATTGGCAGGATCAAAATGTGTTTCTATAAATAAGCCGTCTACATGATTTACAATACCAGCTCTTGCAATGGTTTCTATCATCTCAGGTCTTCCACCGGTTACTCCAGAAGTTTGGTTAGGCTGTTGTAACGAGTGGGTTACGTCTAGCACTGTTGTAGAAAATGCTCTCATTTCTGGAATTCCTCTAAAATCTACAATCATATCTTGGTAGCCAAACATGGTCCCTCTATCTGTTGTCATTACTTGACTATTACCTGCATCCTGTACTTTTTTAACAGCGTGTTTCATAGCACCAGGGCTCATAAATTGTCCTTTCTTTAAATTGACTACTTTGCCTGTTTTTGCAGCAGCAACCACCAAGTCTGTTTGACGAACTAAAAAAGCAGGAATCTGAAGTACATCTACATATTCTGCTGCTTTTTCTGCATCATCAGCTTCATGGATGTCAGTTACTGTTGGTACATGAAAAGTTTCAGAAACCTTACGTAAAATTTTTAAGGCTTTTTCATCGCCAATACCCGTAAAACTATCAATTCTACTTCTGTTGGCTTTTCTAAAACTTCCTTTAAACACATAGGGGATTTTTAAATCACTGGTAATGCTAACCACCTTTTCAGCAATTCTAAGCGCCATGTCTTCTCCTTCAATAGCACAAGGGCCTGCCAATAAAAAGAAGTTATTTGCCTCTAGGTTTTTTATGTTGGGTACCAATGATAAATCCATGACTAAAATTTTTAACAAAAGTACAAAATAAATGTTGTTGAGGTTTGGTATCTTTAACCCTTAATAATTTAAGGTTTATGAAAAAAATAGGGATAATGTTATTGGTGTTTATAGGAATGATTTCCTGTAAAAATGAAAACAAAAACACCACAGAAACTTCTTCATTAATCATCGATTCTACACAAGTTAGAAAACATTTATATACCCTAGCTTCCGATGAAATGGAGGGTAGGAGAGCGGGGACTGTTGGTATTGAGCGTGCTGCACAATATATTGAAACTGAATTTAAACGGTTGGGGCTCACTACTTATGATTCGCTTTCATCCTACAGACAAACCTTCACATTTAAAAATAGACGAACTCAAGAAGACATTACCTCCAGTAATATTATTGGAGTGTTGGAAGGAAAAAGTAAAAAAGAGGAAGTGGTGATTATTTCAGCTCATTATGATCATTTGGGTATTCGAGCAAAAGAAGGAGTCATAGATAGTATATACAACGGAGCTAATGACGATGCTTCTGGGGTAACCGGTATTTTGGCCTTGGCAGAACACTTTAAAAAAGTAGGCAATGAGAGAACCCTTGTTTTTGCAGCTTTTACTGCTGAAGAAATGGGACTGGTGGGCTCTAGACATTTTGGTAAAGGGATAGAGGCTAGCAAGTTTGTTGCAGGAATCAACTTAGAAATGATTGGTAAAACCCCAAGTTTTGGCCCTAATACAGCCTGGTTAACTGGTTTTGAGCGTTCAGATTTTGGAAAAATAATTCAAAAAAATTTGGTGGGTACAGGCTATCAGCTATACCCAGACCCCTATAAAAAATTTAATTTATTTTTTAGATCAGACAATGCTTCTTTGGCACGCTTAGGGGTTCCGTCTCATACATTTAGCACCTCGCCAATAGATACAGATAAAGATTACCATCAAGTTTCAGATGAAGCAGAAACCCTAGATATTGCTGTTATTACACAAACCATACAAGCGGTAGCTGTTGGAACAAAGAGCATCATTTCTGGAGAAGATACCCCTACCAGAGTTGTTTTAGAAGAAAGAAAAAATAATTAATTAGACCATATAAATGAACATTCATTTTATTGCCATAGGAGGTAGTGCCATGCATAATTTAGCCATTGCATTACACAACAAAGGATATCACGTTACAGGAAGTGACGATACCATTCACGATCCTTCTAAGTCTCGTCTAGAAAGAAAGGGACTTTTACCCGAAGCCTTTGGTTGGTTTCCAGAAAAAATTACCTCAGACTTGGATGTCATTATTCTAGGAATGCATGCAAAGAAAGACAATCCAGAATTGTTGAAAGCTCAAGATATGGGTTTAAAAATTTATTCGTATCCAGAGTTTTTATATGAACAATCTAAAGATAAAACCAGGGTAGTTATTGGAGGGTCACATGGAAAAACAACCATTACTTCTATGATACTTCATGTTTTAGATTATAATGATATGGAGGTAGATTATATGGTAGGCGCACAGCTTGAAGGTTTTGAAATCATGGTGCACCTTACCAAAGAAAATGAGTTTATGGTATTGGAAGGTGATGAGTATTTAAGCTCACCTATAGATAGAAGACCAAAATTTCATTTATACAAACCCAATATTGCGTTATTAAGTGGTATTGCTTGGGATCATATCAATGTATTTCCAACTTTTGAGGGATATGTAAATCAATTTAGAATTTTTACAGATTCTCTAACAGACGGAGGAATTATGGTGTATAATGAAGAAGATGCTATTTTAAAAGAAGTAGTTGAAAGCTCTTCACATTCCATAAAAAAATACGAATATTCAACACCAGTCTATCAGATAGAAGACGGGGTAACCTATATAGACACTCCAGACGGATTGATGCCTTTAGAAATATTTGGCGATCATAATTTGCAAAATTTAGCTGGAGCCAAGTGGGTTTGCCAACATATGGGGATAGATGAAGAAGATTTTTATGAAGCGATCGCTTCTTTTAAAGGGGCTAGCAAACGTTTAGAGAAAATAGCAGAGAGTTCAGAAACTGTTATTTATAAAGATTTTGCGCATAGCCCAAGTAAGGTAAAAGCTACTACCGAAGCCGTAAAAAAACAATATGCCCAAAGAGATGTGATTGCTTGTTTAGAATTGCATACCTATAGCAGTTTAAATGCAGCGTTTTTAGCAGAATATAATGGAGCTTTAGACAAAGCAGACAAAGCAGTTGTTTTTTACTCACCACATGCTGTGAAAATAAAACAGTTAGACAGTGTTTCAGAAGAACAAATTAGCAACGCTTTTCAGAGAGATGATTTAATCATATTTACCAATCCTGCTGAATTTAAAGAATTTTTATTTAGTCAAAATCTACATCAATCTGCTGTAGTACTTATGAGTTCTGGAAATTATGGAGGTTTAGATTTTGAAGAGGTAAAGGGGCTGGTTTAGTTCTTCCTCCAAAAAAACGGTGTAAATAAAATAAGAACGGTAAAGAGTTCTAGACGCCCAATTAGCATTAAGAAAGCACAAAACCATTTAGCACCACCAGATAAGTGAGCAAAATTATCTACAGGACTTACAGATCCTATAGCTGGGCCAATATTTCCTAAAGAAGAGGCTGCTGCTCCTAATGCAGACATAAAGTCTAAGCCTAAAAACGTAAGAATTACAGAAGATACAATAAAAATAAGCATGTAGATGACAAAGAAAGAAAGAATGTTAAACACAATGGGTTGACCCACTGCTTTATTGTTAAAACGAACAGGAATAATTGCGTGTGGATGCAATGTTTTTTTAAATTCTAAAAAACTGTTTTTTAACATTACGATATGTCTTACAATTTTAATACCTCCACTGGTAGAGCCTGCAGAACCACCAACAAAAAATAATGCAAAGAAAACACCCGTTGCAAAGAAACTCCACATGGTAAAATCTGCGGTTACAAAACCAGTTGTGGTTATGATAGAAGTTACTTGAAAAAGAGCATGCCTGATAGCACTTTCTGTAGCTCCTAAAACTTCAGGGTGTGCAACAGTAGTTTTTAAGGTATCATCTTGAAAGAATAAAATAATTACTGCTACAAGTGTAGTCATGCCTAAAATACCAAAAAAGTAGTATCTAAACTCTTCACTTTGTAGTACTTTTTTTACTTTTCCTTTTAAGGCAAAGTAGGTGAGCACAAAGTTGGTACCGGCTACAAACATAAAAAAGATAATCACATACTGTACCATTGGCATGGCATTCCAATACGATAAACTATTATTTTTAGTAGAAAAACCTCCTGTACTTACGGTGGCCATTGCATGATTTATAGCATCAAACCAATTCATTCCTGCTACTTTAAGTAAAAGAAATTCTATAAAAGTTAATAGTACATAAATTAACCACAAACGTTTTGCTGTATCTGTAATTCTAGGATGTAATTTGTCTGCGGAGGGGCCAGGTGCTTCTGCCATAAATAACTGCATGCCTCCAATTCCTAAAAGGGGTAAAATAGCGATGGTTAACACAATAATACCCATACCACCAATCCAATGGGTAGCACTTCGCCAAAATAAGATTCCTTTTGGCATGGCTTCTATATCTGCTAGAATGGAAGACCCTGTGGTAGAATAACCAGACATGGTCTCAAAAAAAGCATCTGTTAAAGAGGGAATGGTTCCAGTAAACAAATAAGGAAGCATTCCTGTAAAGGATAGCGTTAGCCAACCAAGAGTAACAATTAGATATCCTTCTTTTTTTTGAATATTAGTGGATGTTGGTTTGTTAAAAAAATAAAGAATAAGACCAATAAAAACAGTAACAATTCCTGCGTTTAAAATACCCATCTGAGCAGTTTCTTGATGAAACATACTAAAAGGGAATGCTATAAACATAAAGACCCCGTTAAGAACTGCGGTAAGTCCAAGAAATCTATAGATTATTTTGAGGTTAAGACTACCCATTTCTAGCGGAATAAATCTTCTACAATATGGATGGCTTCAGGCAAACAAAAAACGATGACTTTATCTCCACTCATTACCTGAAAATCACCATCTGAAATTAATGCCTTACCATTTCTAATGATTCCACCAAAAACTGCATCTCTAGGAAAGTTTAATTCACTAATAATTGCCTTTGTAACTTTTGCACCGGGTAATACTTCAAATTCAAAAACTTCAGCATCAATATTGTGAAGATTAGCCAAAGCAAGAATTTCACCTTTTCTAATATGTTTAAAAATGCTACTCGCTGCAATTAATTTTTTATTGATAAGTGTATTAATTCCTATGGTTTGAGAAATATTTATATAATCCATATTCTCTACCAAAGCAATTGTTTTCTTAACTCCTTTAGATTTTGCTACTAGACAAGACATAATGTTTGTTTCAGAATCTCCAGTAACGGCAACAAAAGCATCCATTTCCCTAATATTTTCTTCTTCCAATAACTCAATATCTCTACCGTCTCCGTTAATTAAAAGAGTTTCATTTAACTCCTCAGCTAAAAGCAATGACTTTTCTCGCTGTTTTTCTATAAGAGTTACTTTAAAGTTTTCTTTACAAAGGTTTCTGGCAGTTTTAGATCCAATAGAGCTACCACCCAAAATCATCACATTCTTTATAGTTAAGTGTTCTTTTCCAACGATCGGGTAGAGTTTGTCTACGCTGTAGTGAGGAACAGAAAAATAAACCTGATCATTTAATTTAAATTCGGTGTCTCCTCGTGGTATGATGGTTTGTGATACCCCTTCTCGCTTGATGGCAATGATGATAAATTCTACTGATGAAAACGTTGCTCTAGCTTCTTTTACTGTGGTATTTAAAAGTGGTGATTTAAAATCTAAGGTAGTCCCCATTACATTAAACAATCCATTTTCAAAAGTAACAGTATCATTAAATGAAGATTGGTTTAGCAGCATTTTAATTTCATCTGCAGCTAATTCTTCCGGTGAAATTATATAATCTAAACCAAATTTCTTAAAGTCAATATGATCGTTCTTTAAAAATTCTGGATTGTCTATTCTAGCAATAGTTTTCTTAGCTCCTAAAGATTTTCCTATCACTGAAATGGTAAAATTAGTATTCTGAGATTCTGTAACAGCCAGTAATATGTCTGTAGATTCTATACCAATTTCCTTGAGTAATTTTATAGATGTAGCATCTCCTTTTTTGGTAATAACATCTAGGTGACTGTTAATATAGTTTAGTTTCTCTCCGTCAAAATCTATGACATACGTATCCTGTGATTCGTAAGACAATAACTTTGCTAAATGAAACCCAACGTCTCCAGCACCTGCTATAATAATTTTCATAAATCGTAAGAAATATCAAACAAATATATAAAACTTAGCATTGAGACTACTAAAATATCATTGATATTGTTTTTATCTAACTTTTGTATATTTATAAGAAAAAACCCCTACATGAAAAAAATGACTATAAAATCCTGGGCTGTAGACGATAGACCAAGAGAAAAACTAATTGCCAAAGGCCCCTCCTCTTTAAGCGCAGCAGAACTGATAGCAATTCTTATTGGATCAGGAAATAAACAAGAAAGTGCCGTAGATTTGTCTAAAAGAATATTAATGTCTGTAGATAATAATATTCATCAATTATCTACACTTACCCCAGAAAAATTAACTTCATTTAAAGGAATAGGGATGGCTAAAGCTATTGCTATTATCACAGCTCTAGAGTTAGGAAAAAGGAGGCAATTAGCAAATTTTGCAATAAACCCCAAAATTACTGGCAGCAAAGATGTTTATGATATCATGCAGCCCTTGCTAGGTTCTTTGCCTCATGAAGAGTTTTGGGTTTTGTACTTAAATAATGCGAATAAAGTACTTTCAAAAACTCAATTGAGTAAAGGAGGTATTACTGCTACCCTAGTAGATGTGAGACTTTTGTTCAAAAAAGCCATCGAGATCTCTGCAGTTGCAATTATTATTTGTCACAATCATCCATCCGGAAAAACAGAGCCCAGCTCCCAAGATAAAGTTCTTACCAAAAAAATTAAAGAAGGTGGGGTAAGTTTAGATATAAAACTTTTAGATCATCTAATAATTACTGAAAAGTCTTATTTTAGCTTTGCCGATAATGGTAAAATTTAAATAGTACTGCAATCTTGATACTTGTTTATACGCATAAAATTACTCCAAGAATACGGTATATTTTTAAGCATATTTTTACTAGAATTCTTCTAAGTCCAGTTTCTTTTACATCAAAAATTGAGGAATTTGTAGCTCATAATGGGCCTAAAATAAGTTATACCAAGGTTCCTTTAGGAAAAGAATTTTTTATAAGAAGTAATGAAATCCTTTTTGAGCAAGGGGTAAATGACTTAGAAATTAATATTTCACAATGGAATGGTACTCCATGTTTTTTTAATGCTGGATCTGGTTCTAGTATTCCGTTTGATATTTTTGCAGCTAGTTTTTATCTTATTTCAAGATATGAGGAGTATTTACCTCATGTTAGAGATGTACATGAACGATTTACAGCAGAGCAAAGTTTGGCTTATAAATTTCGTTTTTTAGAAAAACCTGTTGTAGATATTTGGGCTCTTAAATTAAAAGATGCTTTACTAGAACGTTTCCCAGATTATCATTTTTCTGATAGAGAGTTTTCCTACATATCTACCATAGATGTAGACAATGCCTTTGCTTATAAATACAAAAGCTTTGTAAGAACCTCTGGAGGTTTTATCAACGATTTTTTTAAATTACACTTAAAGAGTTTTTGGGACAGATTGTTAGTGTTATTAAGAATTAGAAAAGATCCCTACAATAATTTTGAACATATATTATCTTTAAGTAATACTTACAACGCAACCACTATATTTTTCTTTCTTATTGCAGATTATACAACTTTTGACACCAATATATCTGCTACCAAAAGACAATTTAGATTGTTAATAAAACACATTGCAGATTATGCAAAAATTGGGTTACACCCTTCATACTATACAATGAAAAATAGTGCTTTGTTAAAAAAGGAAAAAGAGCGTTTAGAATCCATCACAAATATTCCAACATCTCTTTCTAGACAGCATTTTTTACGATTTAGTTTGCCCGAAACCTATCAAAATTTAATTGATTTAGAAATTAACCAAGATTATTCGATGGGCTACGCTAGTCATATTGGATTTAGGGCTAGCACCTCTATTCCTTTCTATTTTTTTGACTTAGACTTTGAAATTCAAACCCCGTTGCTTGTTCATCCTTTTGCATTAATGGATACAACATTAAATGATTATATGGGTCTTACACCCAAGCAGTCTTTAGGTAGAACAAAAGATTTGTTAAAGGAAGTGATGGCGGTTAAAGGAACTTTTATTACGTTATTTCACAATGAAAGTTTAAGTGGTTACCTAAGGTGGAATGGATGGCAAAGAGTCTATGAAACCATGTTAAAAATGATTCATAAACATGTTAATTAAATACATTCAAAGAGAACATTTAGATGAGGAGAAATACAATAATTGTATCGAAAACTCAATTCAATCTAATAGCTATGCGTTTTCGTGGTATTTAGACATTGTTTGCGACAATTGGGATGTGTTAGTGCTAGACGATTACGAAGCAGTGATGCCAATTCCTTGGCGAAAAAAATATGGCATTAAATATGTATATCCGCCTTTGTGGGTATTGCAATTAGGAGTTTACTCTAATGAAGCTATTAACGAAAATGAATTTCTAATACATCTTTTTAGTACATTTAAATTTGTTGAGTTAAGAATGAATACTCATAATAATGTTGAGTTATATTCTGAATTTTTACAATTAAAACAATGCCAAAAATTAGTATTAAATACAACGTATAGTTCAATTTTATCTAAGTACAGAAAAGACAGGAAAAAAGATTTACAAAAAGCAGCTAGAGCTGATTTGATTGAAAAATGGAATGATCATCCAAGCAATTTAGTTCAGCTTTTTAAAAACAACATAGGTAAAAGAACTCCTAATATAAAAGAAAATGACTACAAAAATTTAGAAAAATTGATTGCCATTTGTATCGAAAAAAAAATGGGTGAAATACTAGCTGTTTATGACAAAGAAAATAAATTAGTAGCCTCAGTTTTTTTATTAAAACATAAAAAATCAATTACCAAACTAATCTCATCAACACATCTTAAAGACAGGAAAAATGGAGCCAATACATTTTTAATTGACAGAGTAATTTTCAAATACCATAAAGATTTTTCAGTATTTAATTTTGGAGGATCATCAATAAAAAGTGTAGCAAGTTTTTCAAAAAGTTTTGGAGCAGAAACAGAAAAATATCATCAGCTAAAAATGAATAAGCTTCCCAAATTTTTACAGCTATTTAAAAAGTAACTTAAAGAGTATTCAATTTTGTTTTTAAAAAGGTTATCTATATTTTTTTTTATATAAATACGCAAAACATAACCAGGAAAGAATTCCAGTAAACCACATTAAAATTGCTGATGTAATGGCAGCACCTTTGATGCCGTAAATTGGAATTAGATATTGATTGCTTATGATATTAATTATTAATGCTATACTAATGATATAATAATTGACCTCAATTCTTCCTATGGATGCCAATAAATTACCATAAACCCCTCTTAACATGAAAATTCCAATAATTCCAATAATTAGGATAAAGAAAGAATCTGAGTACATCATGTATTCCTCACCAAATATTGAAAGAATTTCACTTGCAAATAAATAGCTACCAACTAGAATAATTATACTAATGATTGTGAAAAATAGCACATAATTTTTTATGTACTTCATTATATACTGACGATCAGCTATCTTTTCTGTAAATGTCACGAAATCAGTTGTGATAAATACTCTTGGTAAAAATAACAGACTAAAAGGTAAAATGGAAATATATCTATAGTTAGTTACTTGAATAGGATCATCCATGAGGTGTCCAATTAAAATAATATCAACAAGAATAAGCAGTTGTGTTACAACATTAGAAATCCCTCCCAAAAAGCCATATCTCCAGAAATAGAAATTAGTAATTGTTAAGTTGTTTGTTGAGGTTAGTTTAATGTTTAGCTTTTTTGAGAAAAAAAGTACCGTAATGAGTGGTGATATAATTAAAGCTACAACATATCCAAAACCATCAAAGTAATAACTTAAAAGAAAAATTAGGATCACAAGAATGGCATTGTACCAAAATTCACTGATGGCATATAACTTATTTTTATGCTGAAGTCTAAATTGTATTTTTATAATCTCAAGAATAAAAATTGTAAGGATAGTGAGCGTTAAAAAAGAAAAGTACCCATAGGTTTTATCAAATTGAAATGGAATAAAATAACCGATCACATTCAATAAAAAGATAATTAAAATTGAAGCAATAATTCCTTTTTTAAGAACATAAGAAAAGAGTTGTTGTTTTTCTTCATTAGAATTTAATAAAGCACCATACCTGATAAGACTTTGATGCAAACCAAAACCACCAATTGGTATGATAAACTGAATAATACTAAAAGCAAACAGAATAACTCCTAGTTCTTCATGATCTATCAGTTGTAAAGCAATCCAAGAACCCAGAAAAGAGAGACCTCTTGAAAATAAAGTAGACAAGAAAACATAGTTTCCCGATCTATCTATAAATCCTTTAATATATTCTTTAATATCACCCAACTGTTTTTAGTTTAATGCCTTAAGGTAAAGCTTAGAAAAAGAGTCACAAATTTTTTCTGAGCTAAAATTAGTATTTGCATATTGATGCATATTATTACTTTTTGTGATAGGATTATGATGTATTTCTATGATTTTTTCTACAAGTTGATTCTCGTTATTTTGTTCAATAAGAAACCCAAAATCATTTGGAAAAAATTCATGAATACCTCCAACATTTGTTGAAATTACTGGAGTTCCACAGGCAAAAGCTTCTAGAATAACACAGGGTAAATTCTCATAATTACTAAAAAGCACAAATACATCTGACTGTGTTAATTGTTTTGGAATTTTTTCATGACTTAATTGATCTAAAAAATTGATTTGATTTTTTTTGAAGCTTAATTCATTAACCAAACCAATATATTGATCTTTCTTTCCACCGATAAAATTCCACTGAAAAGAGTCAATAGAACTTTCAAGTTGCTTGGCAACCCGTAACATACCAGAAATATTTTTATGATTATCCTGTAAGTTAGAAATATGTGTAATTGTAAATATTTTAGTTTTTTTTGAGGCAGGTTTAAAACGATGGGTGTCTACTACATTTGGAATTATTTCATAGTTGCCTTTTAAGCCAGATTTTAGCATAGAATTTTTTAGATCTGTACTCACTGGGCAAACAAAGCTTGCATTTTTTGTTATTTTTTTTGACAAAAATCGTTCTAGCCAAGGCAATGATTTTTTTTCCTTCAAATGATACCCTGTCCAGTGTTCTGAAATAATATAAGGGATGTGTTTACATTTTTTTAAATGAAGGGCAAATAGTCCAAAAGGATATAATTTATTAAGATGTACTAAATTGAAACTTCCTATTTTTCTTAATACCCTTTTATAAGCTTTCCAAAATCTAACTAATTTTTTGATTGGATTAGAACTTGGTGGTATATAGGCAATATAGGTAGATAAATCACCTTCTTTTATCACGTCAATTTCAGTCTTAGAAATATCAGATTTGGTAATAATATGTATTACACTAACCTTGTGTTTTAGATGAACACTTTGTGCATGCCTCATTATGAAGTCGCCATTTTGAGGAAGTACCGAAGACGGATACCATCCGCATAAAAATAAAATATGAAGCTTTTTTTTCAAGAGTTACACCTTATCAAACAAATATATAATAAGTTAAAACATATTATCCACTAGATTATTATATTTACTAAATGAAAATACAACATGTCTTTTTTGATTTAGATCATACTCTTTGGGATTTCGAAAAAAACTCAGATTTAACATTTCAAAAAGTTTTTAAAATCAATAATTTACAAATAGATGTAAATTCATTTTTAGAAATTTATAAGCCATTAAATTTTAACTACTGGAAACTATATAGAGAAGAAAAAGTGACAAAGTCAGCATTGAGATATGGCCGTTTAAAAGAAACATTTGATGCGATTAACTTCAAAGTTTCAGATGAGCTAATAAACTTAATGGCAGATCAATATATTACACATTTAGCAGATTTTAACTTTTTATTTGACGGAACATTTGAAATCTTGGATTACTTAAAAGAAAAGTACAAACTACATATTATCACAAATGGTTTTGAGGAAATTCAAACTAAAAAAATGATTAATTCCAATATTCATCATTATTTTGATAAAGTAATTACCTCAGAATCTGTTGGAGTTAAAAAACCCAATCCAAAAGTTTTTGACTATGCATTACAGATGGTAAAAGCTACCCCTAATGAATGTATGATGATTGGAGATAATTTGGAGGCAGATATTCAAGGAGCAATTAATTGTGGGATAAAAGCAATACATTATAACTCAGAAAAAAATAGTAAGATCCCAATTAAAATAACATCTATACATCATCTATTAGAAATAAAAGAATATCTTTAAAAAATTATTTTTCACTTATGAGATTAAAGTTAATCCCCCTGCAAATAGTTATTTGCATAGCTTTTTTTATGTCATGTTCAAACAATCTAAATTTTGATAATATTAATTTAGAGATAGAACCTGAAGTTACTTCACCTTTAGTTTTCTTTGAATTAGACCAAAGAGATTTCCTTGACGAAAATAACCAAGAAATAACTGTTGTATCAGATATCACAGTTTTTAGAATTTTTGACAACACAGTACTAAAAGATAATTTAGTAGAGTTAACTCTTGATTTTGAGATAGAAAATGGATTCGACAGATCTTTTTTAGTAGATTTTGTTTTTTTGGATGAAGATGAAAATATCACCTATGACGTAGAAGACTTTTCAATCAATGCAGGAGATTTAGATTATTCAAGTACAAGGTCTATTGTTATAGAAACTTCTCCAGAGTTTTTGAACTCAATAAAGGTTAGAGTAGATGTTGTTTTATCTCCATCAACAACAACGTTAAACCCAGATATTGAAAAAACATTCAAGTTTCGATCTTCAGGTACTTTTTATCTAAAGTTTTAATATGATGAGAAAAATACTATTTTATTTCTTCTTGTTATTTGCAATAGCTATGCAAGCCCAGCAACAGATAGCTTTTTCATTTGGGGAAACACCACAAACTTTACTGTTAAATCCGGGCTCAGAAACAAATTATAAAAGCCATTTCGGTATTCCAGTCTTATCTAATTTTCAGCTTACAATTGGAAATACTGGATTTCAAATGGGTGATTTATTTTCAAATGATTCTAGACCTTTTAATGAAAAATTTGAGAAAGTATTAGAACAATTAAGTCCTGATGATTATATAAATTTAAACACGAAAATTGATGTGTTAAATTTTGGATATAGGTACAATAACAAAATCTATATTAGTGTTGGTTTTTATGAAGAATTAGACCTGATGGTTTATTTCCCTAAAGATGCTATTGAGTGGTTGTATTTCGGGAACGATCCTTTTTTTAATAGGTCGTTTTCTGTTTCCCAAGCCATCATGAAAGCAGATTTACTAGGTGTTTTACATGCAGGAATCTCTAAAAAGATTGATGAAAAATTAACAATAGGTGGTCGATTTAAAATATATTCTTCAAGTTTAAATGTTGAAACTAATAATAATTCAGGTTCAATTACTACCACCACTAATACTACTAACATAACCCGGTTAACATTGCAAAATCTAGATGCAGAAGTTAGCACTTCAGGGGTAGACAACTTTAGTCTTTTGGGTGGAAATCTCGGTGTTGGTTTTGACGTTGGACTTACCTATCATTTTTCACCTCAGATAGAATTTACAGGAAGTATTTTAGATCTTGGGTTTGTAAAGCATTCTAAAAATACTAGAAATTTTACCGCTAAGGGAAATTATGTTTTAGATGGAATAAATTTTGAATACAATCCTGATGATCCTATAGATTATTGGGAACAATTATCGAATGATTTTAAGGCAAGGATACCCAATGAGGAAACAGAAGATGCATACACCTCTTGGAGACCCATGAAACTTAACGCAGCACTAAAGTATAGTTTTGGTGAGAGAAGAAATAAATTCTGCTACACAAAAACCCACAAACAGTATTATTACAACTCTATTGGGTTTCAGATGCATACTATTATGCGGCCATTAAAGCCACAGTTTTCTTTCACTAGTTTTTATGAAAAATCATTATCACAAAAAATTTACACTAAATTTACACACACAATAAACGATTACTCATCAACAATTTTTGGTGCTGGGGCGTCATTACAGCTTGGCAAGTTACATGTCTTTGGGGCATTAGATAATGTATTAGGAGTAAGAGATTTGTCTACTCTTAATACTATTTCTCTTAACTTTGGGTTAAATATTATTATAAACTAATTATGAAAAAAATATACTTTTTGATGTTGTTTTTATTTTCAATATCTATTTTCAGTCAATCTAACAACTCAATTTCTTCCAAATACATTATTGTAAAAAGTACTTTTGATTTCTTGAAGCAAGTAGATAGATATAGAACTAGCTCTTTTGCTAAGTTTTTGTTTGATAAAGAAGGGTTTAAAGTATATCTAGATAATGAGCAGTTGCCTGAAGAATTATACTACAATAAGTGTAAGGCGATGTTCGTAAATATTAAAGACGATTCCAATCTTTTCTATACTAAAAATTTTATTGAATTATTAGATTGCAATGGTAATCTAATTCATACATCACAAATAGGTAAAAGTAAATTAAAGGATTATGAAAAAACGTATAGGCAATCTATAAGAAATGCTTTTTCAACGTTTAAAAATTTAGATAGTGTATACACTTCTTTTTCATCAGCCAAGATCATTAAATTAAAAAAGAAAGAAAGTAATTTAGAGATAGCAACTAAACCCAAAGAAACCAAGCAAGAAATTATTAAACCAGTTGTAAACTCATCAAATAGTGGGAAGAAAAATAATTCAAGTTATAGTTCCTTGACTGCTCAGGATATCAGTTCCGGGTATCAATTATTGAACTCAAAAAACGAAGTGATTTTTATTATACTAAAAACAGGTAACCAAAACAGGTTTATCATAAAGAATAAAAACGGATCACTTATAAATAAAGGAAGTTATTGGTTAGCTGAATATTATGAGGATCAAAAATTAATCACAGAAAAAATTAAGATTAAGTTTTAATAATCATATTTATCTCCCCACATTTTTTTTAGTTCTTCCCTAAATTTATTCTCCCTTACATTGTCGCCTGGGTTATAAATCTTTGTTTTTATAAGGGTATCTGGTAAAAACTCTTCAGAAATAAAATTACCCTGATAATCATGAGCATATTTGTAGTTTTTACCATAATCTAGATCTTTCATTAATTTTGTAGGGGCATTCCTTAAATGAAGAGGCACAGATAAATCGCCAGTTTCTTTTACAATTTTTTGGGCTTTATTAATAGCCAAATATGAGGCATTACTTTTTGGAGAATTTGCCAAATACACAGCACATTGGCTTAAAATGATTCTAGATTCCGGATACCCTATTACAGAAACAGCCTGAAAGGTATTATTGGCCAATATTAAAGCGGTAGGGTTTGCATTCCCAATATCTTCAGAAGCTGCAATTAATAACCTTCTGGCTATAAATTTTAAATCTTCACCTCCCTCAATCATCCTAGCTAACCAATATACGGCACCATTAGGATCACTCCCTCGAATTGATTTTATAAAAGCAGAAATAATGTCATAATGCTGGTCTCCGGTTTTATCATATCTAATCGTGTTTTTTTGAATTTTCTCAAGTACCAATCTATTTGTGATTGTGATTTTATTTTCATTACCAACAACTAATTCAAAAATATTTAAAAGCTTTCTGGCATCTCCGCCAGAAACTTGAAGTAAGGCATCAGTTTCCTTTAAGATTATTTTTTTACTAGATAGTATATGATCTTGTTTTAAAGCTCTTTTTAATAGTAAAATGAGATCACTTTTATCAAATGAGTTTAAGATATATACTTGACATCTAGACAAAAGAGCTGGAATTACTTCAAAGCTTGGATTTTCTGTTGTTGCTCCAATTAGAGTAACCCATCCTTTTTCTACAGCTCCTAATAGAGAATCTTGCTGTGATTTACTGAAGCGATGAATTTCATCAATAAATAAAATGGGGTTTTTTGTTGTAAATAAACCGGGTCCTTTTTTTGCTTTTTCAATAATTTCTCTAACCTCTTTGACCCCAGAACTAATTGCGCTTAGGGTAAAAAAAGGTCTATCGGATGAATTTGCAATAATATTGGCTAGTGTAGTTTTTCCGATTCCTGGGGGTCCCCAGAAAATTAATGATGGGAGTATCCCTTCTTTAATTAAATTGGTTAAAATTCCTTTGTCACCAACTAAATGTTGTTGACTTATATAGTCTTCTAGTGATTTTGGGCGTACTCTTTCTGCCAAAGGTTCATTCATACCTATAAAAATAGTAAAGATTTATGACAGAAGTTGTTAATTTAGTAAATGGATTTATTTTTGATACCTATTTATTATGCAAACTGATTCGTCTCTTACTTATCACAAAAATGTACTATTAGTTCCAATAGTAACAATTTGTGTTATTTGGTTCATTTATTGGTTAGAAATTAGATTTGGATATAATTTTAATAAATATGGAATATTTCCAAGAAGTTTTAGAGGTCTTAGAGGGGTTTTCTTATCTCCTTTCATACATAGTGATATTTCTCATCTTTTTAATAACTCAGTGCCTTTATTTGCCCTGATGGCTTCTTTATTTTTTTTCTACAAAGAATTAGCGTTTAAAATTTTACTTATTGGAACAATTTTAACAGGTTTACTATGCTGGAGTTTTGCAAGAGATTCTTACCATATAGGAGCAAGTGGTGTTATTTATTTATTATTTAGTTTTATTTTCTTTAGTGGTATCATTAGAAAATATTTTAGGCTTATAGCCGTGTCTTTAGTTGTTATCTTTTTATACGGAAGTATGATGTGGTTTATTTTACCAACAGAAGATAGAATTTCATGGGAAGGGCATTTGTCTGGTTTTTTGATGGGTCTTTTATTTTCAATTTTATTTAGAAAAAAAGGAATTGTAAAAGAACAGTATCAATTTTCAGAGACTGAATTTGATTTATTATTTGATGAAAATGGGAATTTCACACCCTCAAGAGAAGATGATGAGACCAAATTAGAAGATACAAATTAGATCAATTTTTAGTTAAGATATTCTTTGACGAATGGTTTCATAAAGAAATGCACCACAAGCAACGGAAACGTTCAAAGAATCTATAGAACCCAACAAAGGAAGTTTTGCTTTAAAATCTACAATTTTTAATACAGATGGGTTTACCCCTCTGTGTTCAGATCCCATCACTATTGCCATAGGTTGTTTAAAATCTACTTTATAAAGAAGGTCTTCAGTTTTTTCGGTTGCCGCAACTATTTTAACCTCAGATCCTTGCAATGTATATATGGCATCTTTTATATGGCTAACTCTACAGATTGGAACTCTAAAAGCTGCACCCGCAGAAGTTTTAATGGTTTCTGCGTTTATTGGAGCACTCCCGCTTTGTTGAATGATAATACCATTTACACCAGTGCATTCTGCAGTTCTAATGATGGCACCAAAATTCCTAACATCAGATATTTGATCTAAGATTAAAAATAGGGGAGTGGTAGTTTTTTCAAAACTAGTTTCAATTAAATTTTCTAAATCTGCAAACTCTACAGGAGATATTTGAGCAACTGCACCCTGATGATTTTTATTCTTAGAAAGTCTATTAAGTTTTTCTACAGGAACAAAACTTGTAGTAATTTTTTCTTTTTTGATAAGAGTTTCTAGTTCAAAAAATAAATTTCCTCGCAATCCTTTTTGGAGGTATACTTTATTTATGGTAGATCCACTGTCAATTGCTTCTATAATTGCTCTTATCCCAAATATTGTGGTGTTTTCAGTCATTTTGCAAATGTATTATAAATAAATGTTGTTTTTATATGTTGAAGTTTTTTTAATTTTTATAGTACAAAAAAACCTTCCAAAAATTAATTTGGAAGGTTTAGATTTTATTAGAATCTTATAATACTAAAATTCTATTTTATAAACAATTCAAGATTGTTAAAGCTCCTGGTGCTGGATTCGCTGCTGATAGTAATAATGAACCATCTGGAGCATAAATTTGGAAAGAAACCTCACCTGGGTAAGAATCTCCCGTATATTCCCAAGCAAAACCTTCTGTTCCCACAGGAACATTTAAAGTTTCTGTAGAATCTGTCCAAGAACAACATCCTGGTCCTCCTGAATAAGAACTTAACATATCAATGAATACTACTTCACCGCTTCTTGGTCCACCATCAAATGTTACTTTGATACCGTCACCTTGCCATCCGTCTCCGTATGAATCTTGCATATCAACTACGTAGTCTCCTGGTTTAGGAGTACATAAAATAGCTGAAGTGTAAAAGAATGGAGAAGAGAAGTAAGACCCTTGTAAACTACCACTCGCTGAAGATGCAGAGAATTCTCTACCATCAGTTAATTTTAGTGATAAACGGATTCCAAATACATCACCTACACCATAATTGCTACCTAGACCTAAAGCAGTTAGTGCTTCACCTAAAGTAACAGATATTTCAGTAACCGGTAATCCTTTGTCTCCGATAGTAAAAGCACTCGCAGGTATAGTAGATACCATAGCTTCACCAGATGCTTGACCACCTGAAACATATACATCAACTTCAGATAATAAAGCTCCATACTCTTCGTCTTGTTCTTCAACTATAATTGAAAAAGCAGAGTTTAAGTCTGAAAGATTGTAACTACCAGAAGTTATTTCTAACTTTCTTAGAACAGCGCCATAACTAACACCGTCAAAGACTTGATCAATAGCTTTATCATCACTTTCACAACTGCTAATTACAATAACAGAAAGTAATAATAATACTATTTTATTTAATTGTTTTTTCATCTTTTATTATTTTAAATTATTAATTAGCAACTGGGAATCCAGGAGATCCTGGGTTAGTATCCCAAAACACTGGGTCAGTTACACCATCCTTTTGGTTGATGTTTGAATTCGTGTTAGCATGGTTTGCTGGGTAAAAGAATGAACGGATAAATCCACCTGGGTTAGGTTCAATGTTAGGTTGTAACGTTGTTGGATAACCTGTTCTTCTATAGAAATTGTATGCATCTAATCCGTTTCCGTATTGTGCAACAAAATACTGCATTCCTAAAACATTCATTTTGTCTGAAGCATCATCCCATTCATCACTAATTCTAGCATAGAAATCACTGATTACTTGGTCTAAACCTCCAAAGTAGAAGTCCATGATACCATCAAATCTATCTGTTCTTGGATAAAAGTTCGTTACCTTATCCATAGACTTAGCCATACCTGCAAACATAGCAGTCTTAGCAGCAGCTTCGTTACCAGCTAGTAATTCAGCTTCTCCAATCATAAAATCAGTCCAAGAAGCTAATAGTATTGGGGTAATTCCATTACCACCAAATCCATCACCATCTTGTTGACCACCGTAAGACCAGTCATCTAACTTTCCTCCAGCAGGATATACTCCAGCTAAAGTTCTTAAGAATCCATCTGGTGGAATACCATTGTCATTTCCGTGGTCTCTACCCCACCATCCTTGTGGATTACCACAGAAGATGTAACCAGCATAGTGAGCAGGTGGGTTTTGTAAACCACATTCTAATACCTCCTCATCTGGAGTAGCTCCAGCGATACCTGGAGTTGGGTTGGTTTGTCTGTGGTAATAGAACATAATACGTGGGTCGCCAATAAAGACTCCTCCACCAATATCATAACCACCATCAAAACCACCTCTCATGTAATCCATCAAAGAATTAGACATGTAAGATCCACCTCCTGTAGAGGTATAACTACTTCTATATCTTGGATGACGTGAGTCTGGTTGAATAGCATTTGTTCCCCATTGGAATTGCATGTCATCTGCATTAGATGAAATATAGTTTCCTGAAGCAACAATTGCATTAAATTTAGATACTGCACTTCCGTCTACTAATCTAGTAGCCATATATGCTTTCATCTTCATGGTGTTAGCAGCTTTAGACCAAGCAGCCCAATCTCCACCATAATACATATCTAAAGCAGGTGAACCTAATGCATCTCCATTAAAGTTAGCGATTGCACCATCTAATAAAGCGATAGCTGCTGCATATACACTAGCTCCAGAATCAGCAACAGGATTTAAATTCTCTGCTCCCTGAAATGCTTCCGTGTAAGGAATATCTCCAAAGAAATCTACTAAAGTCATCAAGATATGAGCTTGTATAACTTGCCCAACTCCTTTGTGGTAATTAAGACCACTTTCATCAGCGATTTTATTCAATTCTACAATATCTAACATGATTGTTTGATAAGCAGAACTCCATCGTCCATCAAAATTTGCTGGAGAATATGCATTTTGGTAATCTCTACCACTCATGTAGTCTATTCTAGTTAATGCACCGGCTGTGTTACCAAAACTTTCAGTCAAGTATGCAAAGTTTATTTGAATTGCATTCAGATAGAAATCTGGATCAGCTTGAGTTGGTGCAAGAGCATTTGGATTTTCTGTTAAATCCAACTCTGTTGTTTCACACGAGGCAAAGAATAATCCCCCGCATAAGACCAACATTTTAATTAAATTGTTTATTTTTCTCATAATATAAATTATTTATTTTTAGAAAGAAGCTTTTACAGAAAGTCCATATCTTCTTGAACTAGGTCCGTTTAAATATTCAAAACCTCTACCATTACCAACACCTAATCCTGCTACGTTAGGATCAAAGTTTGTGTTTTCTGGCATATTTGGTGTGTGAAACCATAAGTTGTTAGCTGAAAAAGTAACACTTAGTGATCCAAAAGGAGTCTTTTCTAACATACTGTTAGGAAGAGAGTACCCTAAAGAAAGTTCTTGTAATCTAAATACAGTTGCGTCATAAACTCCCATTTCATCTGGTCCGTATAATACGTTAGAGAAGTAGTAAGTAGAGTTATTAATCTGCGTAGTATTCGTTTCTCCTGCTGGATTAACACCTGGAAGAATGAAAGAGTTCGCTCTATCAATTCCTGCTTGGTTTACAACCCCTCTACCCAATAAAGTTTGGATAGTTTGAGAATACATATCTCCTCCTTGTGTCCAGTTAAATAAGAATCCTAAGTTAAAGTTCTTGAAAGAAATTTGATTAGACATATTTAAAAGAAAATCAGGATTTGCGTCTCCAATGATGTTGTTTCCATTTTGTATAACATAACTACCAGAACCATTTACTCTAAAGTTTCCATTGTCATCTCTAGCAATTGCACTACCAATCATAGTACCTAAAGATTCTCCTTTAATAGCTGCATTACCTCTGTTAGAAAAACCAGCAAACACAACAATATCAGTATCTAAACCTAAATCTGTTACGATAGCTTCACTGGTAGACCAGTTGAAGTTTGTAGACCAGTTAAAACCGTCTCCTTCATTTCTGAAAAGGTCGTACGTTAAGTCTATCTCAATACCATCATTTTGAATCTCACCAACATTAGTTCTAGTATTATCAAAACCAGTTGATGGATCTAAAGGTCTGTTTACAATCAAATCTTTAGTAATTCTTTTATAGACAGATAAGTCTAAACTTAAACGATTGTCTAAGAAACTACCTTCTAAACCAAATTCTAATTCATCTAATCTTTCTGGTTTTAAATTTGGATTCCCTAAAAAACTACTTGTTGAATTTGTTACAATATCAACACCTTCATCAGTATTAAATGCTTGCGTATTTAATGATAATGTAGTTGCTACTGGATATCCTGATGGGAAACTTGCTGAAGTTCCGTAACCTGCTCTTACTTTTAAGAAGTTTACAAATTCACTTTCTTGAATGAATTCGAATGCCTTAGAAGGAAGAAAAGAAATACTTGCAGATGGATATGTAATTGATCTATTTTCTTGAGTTAAGTTAGAAACCCAGTCTGTACGCGTTGCCAACGTTAAGAAAGCAGTTTGCTTGTATCCAAGGTCAGCTTGTCCAAATGCTCCAACAATATTTCTTCTTTGAGAATATTGAATTTCATCTTGAGTTGCAAAGTTGAAGTGTCTTAATACTCCAAATACTTGTTGTCCAACACTGGCAACACCACTTCTGTCAAATACATCACTTCTACTATCTAAACCAACAGTAAAGTTTAAGTCAAAATCTTCTGAAAGATCATAACTTCCTGAAGCAGTTACTTTGTGATTGTTAATAGTATTTGTATTATTCCATGTTTGATAAACACCAGATTGGTTTGCTACACTACCAGTTTTTCCTCCTTTATTAGAAAAGTTAGAGTTGTTTTCACTGTAGGTATCAAAACCAAATGTATACATTAAGTTGATGTTGTCATTTAATGCATATGAAAGATTTGCATTACCAAATACTCTGTTTGTAAGCTGAGTATTTCCTGCATTCTTCACAGTCCATAATGGGTGTTGAATACTGTTATTTTGTCTGTAGTAAACCGAACTACCGTCTACTGGGTTCTCAAATGGAAGTCCCATCATATCAACACTTCTAGGAGTGTAGAATAAGTTTCCAAAAATAGATGCATTAGAACCACCTACGTTACTTCCGTAACTTGCCGCTACTGGAGGTGACTTAAAGTTAGTTCTTGCATAGTTCATAGTACCACTAACAGTAAACTTGTTAGATAATTTTGCATTACCACCAATACTTAAGGTATTTCTACCTACAGAGTTTCCTGGAGTAAAACCTTCATCATCTAAACTACCATAGTTAATGTTGTAGTTAACTTTTCCATCTTCTGACGAAGAACGAATATTGATGTTATTACTTCTTACAACACCTGTTCTAAAGAAATCAGGTACAGAATTATAAGGTCTCCACTCATATCTTGCTCCAGCAAATTCTGGAAAAGCTTGAGGAATACCTGTTGCAGATGAAGCTGTAGAGTATGGGTGTTCTAAAGTACCTGCTGAATCGAAAGCACTACTGCTTCCCCATCCTCCAGGACCATCTCTTTCAAACTTAGGTCCCCAGTTACTGAAGAACCATCCGAATGCTTGATCAAAACCACCACCATAATCATTTTGGTAGTCTGCTACTGAAGCAATCTCGTTAAAGAATACAGAAGAACTTACTGTAATTTCTTGCTTACTAGCACTACGTCCAGAAGAACCACTCTTGGTTGTTATTAAAATAACCCCATTTCGTCCTTGTGTTCCGTATAGAGTTGCTGCTGCTAAACCTTTTAAAACGTTTACGCTCTCAATGTTGTTTGGGTCAATATCTAAAAAACGACTTGAACCGTTGTTTCCATCAACAAAATTACCTTGAGCATTTGTATCACTACTAAAAGGAACACCATCAACTACAAATAATGGTTGGTTAGAACCACTAAATGAACTCATACCTCTAATTAAGATACTTGTTCCTGATCCAGACACACCACTCTGCGTTTGAATGTTTACCCCTGAGGCCTTACCTGATAGTAATCTACCAATGTCACCTTCAGAACGTTGTTCTAATTGCTCAGAATCAACTTTACTTACGGCATAACCTAATGCCTTCTTTTCTCTTTTAATACCTTGAGCTGTTACGATGATTTCATCTAAGACCTCACCACCCTCTTCAAGAGTTACATCGATAACGTTGGCAGAACCAACAGTTTTCTCGACAGTCTTGTACCCTAGGTAATTAAAAACTAATACATCACCTGATTTTGCACGGATAGAATACTTTCCATCGAAATCAGTTTCAGCTCCAGTAGTTGTACCTTTAATAATAACACTAACACCTGGTAGGCCACCAGTGTTATCCGATACTGTACCAGAGACAGTTTTTTCTTGCGCAAATGATACCTGCACAATTAACGCCAATAATAGCGTCAAAACTCCTTTGAACTTTGTCTTCATATTTTATAATTTGAATTAATTACGCCAAATATCTTGCTTTTTTTTTAAAAAGCAATGGTTTATGTTAAAAAAAACCTAATAAAATTGAAGAAACACCTTATTATCAATAAAGTTTGTTAAAAAAATGAGGTCCATTTTATAACTAATCTTGAGTTATTTAATTTTGTGTTTGTTCTTGAATTTGTGCTAATTACATATCCTAAATTCACAAAGTTGTTGTTAATTTTAAATTGATACCCAACACCAATACCAAGTAATTTTTTTATTTTATTTGTAGTACTTTCTTTGTAAGCTCCAAAGTCAGTAATGGAATAAAGGTATGATGTCCTATCTAATAAATATCTAAACTCTATGTTTGAGTATGAATATCCATTGGTGAAAATACTTTGTTCGTTATACCCTCTGATGCTGTTGGCTCCTCCAATTCTAAATAATTCATTTAATAAATAATTTTTAGAGCTTAATAGACCACTTTCATTTTTAATAGCTAAATAACCTTTATCGTTTATTTGAAGGTTGGCAAAAGCAGAGAAATGAAGTTTTAATTGATTAATTGATTCTAAACTGGTTTTTCTTTTTCCAATAATTAAATTTATGTTTATGCCATTATTGAAATCATAGAGATTAGATGTTGATAATTTATTCATTTGATATCCGAGTCCAATAAAGTAATTTGAATATGTTTCTAACTCATTGTCGTATGTATTTAATAAATAATTTGAATTTTCACTACTGTATAGTAAAGATGCATGTGATCTTTGATTAATTGAATAGTCAGTATTTATTTTAAAACTTGTATTGATAAAAGTTGAGTCTTGTCTATATAAATTGAATTCAAGTTTAGTTGAGAATTTTGAATTAAATAAGTAAGGAACATAGGAGTTAATTTTAAAATCTGTTTTTTCATCAGAAACTTTATTCCATATAATTTCAAATTTTTCACCAGAATTTAAAGCGTTATTTAATTTTAAGTCTAAGTTTCCATTTAATAGTAGTCCTTTACCATTTTCCTTTGACGAAAAATTTACGATACCATCAAAACTACTTGTCCCTAATTTATCAAAAAATAAATACAAATGTGTAGAGTCTTTTTTGAAAAGTACTTCAGGTGCTTTGTTTTCTTTTATAAAATCTAGTCTATTTGTTAGAGTAGAAATGGTTTTTAGTTTTTGTTTAGAAAAAACGGTTTTAGTATTGATGAGAAAATAGTTTGATATAAATTTTTCAGGAAATGCGTTGTAGCCCCTTACAATAACTTTATCAATTGTTCTATTTGATGAATCGGAAATTGTTAATTCAATAATTAATGTATCGTTTTTTATAATTGGGTTGATATATGAAATCTCTGAAAACGATTTTCCTTTTCTATCTATTTTTTCAAGTAGTTGATTTGTAAATTCATTAAACTCATTTGTTTTTATTTTTATTGAATCAATAGCTGACTCAGATATTTTTGGAGCACCATAAAGTTTAGTTCTCTCTTCGGGATTAAGTTTATTAATAATAATAATTTCATTCGTTTTTTTTCCTAGGTCAATATGGGCACTAAAAGTTTTGTCTGCTTTAGAGATAGAATCTATTCTTGCAGTAAAGAATCCTCTTTTTTTAACTTGTTCTAAAATTCTATTAATCTCATCTAAAACATCTTTTTTTTGAAGATGTTTTTTTGTGTAATAAATTTCAGATACAATTCTGTTTTGAATGGTGTCATTAGTAACTAAAATGAGTTCATTTTCTTGTCCTAAGATGTGATGAGAAAAACAACTCAAAAAAAGTATATATATATAAGGTGTAATTTTTTTATTCAAAATAGCTCTAAAAAACATTCAAATGTAGCTTAAAATAAAAAAATAAGAGGAGTTTAAATTGTTGCATAAAAAAATTACTAAATCAGATTTGAATAGAAAGAAATTAGTTGTACATTTGCGCACTCTTAAAAAAGAGTATAATTTAAGTACAAACGAAAAATAGTAACAATTTAGTATGCCAACTATTCAACAATTAGTTCGTAAAGGAAGAACCAAAATAACTAAGAAGAGTAAATCGGCTGCTTTGTCGTCTTGTCCTCAAAGACGTGGAGTGTGTACACGTGTTTATACAACAACACCAAAGAAACCTAATTCAGCGATGAGAAAAGTTGCCAGAGTTAGATTAACTAATGGTAATGAAATAAACGCTTACATCCCAGGAGAAGGACATAACCTACAAGAGCATTCGATAGTATTAGTTAGAGGTGGAAGGGTAAAAGATTTGCCAGGAGTTAAGTATCACGTTGTGCGTGGAGCTCTTGATACAGCCGGAGTTGAGGGAAGAACTCAACGAAGATCGAAGTATGGTGCAAAACGCCCAAAAAAGTAATTTAGTAACTTTTTTAATGTAAAGACATGAGAAAAAGAGCAGCAAAAAAAAGAGTTTTACTACCAGATCCAAAATTTAATGATCAGTTAGTAACACGTTTTGTAAATAATTTAATGTGGGCCGGTAAAAAATCGGTAGCATTTAAAGTATTCTATGATGCAATAGATATCGTAGAAGAAAGAAAAGAAGACGAAGAGAAAACAGCTTTAGAGGTTTGGAAAGATGCATTGTCTAATGTAATGCCTCAAGTTGAAGTTCGTTCTCGCCGTGTAGGAGGGGCTACCTTTCAAATCCCAATGCAAATAAGGCCAGACAGAAAAGTATCTATGGCTATTAAATGGATGATATCATACACTCGTAAGAGAAATGAGAAAACCATGGCACAACGTTTAGCAGCTGAAATATTAGCAGCAGCAAAAGAAGAAGGAGCCGCGGTTAAGAAACGTGTAGATACTCACAAGATGGCAGAAGCCAATAAAGCATTCTCTCACTTTAGATTTTAATAGAAATGGCTAGAGATTTAAAATATACTAGAAATATTGGTATTGCAGCACACATTGATGCTGGAAAAACTACTACAACAGAACGCGTTTTATACTATACAGGTGTTTCTCACAAAATTGGAGAAGTTCACGATGGAGCAGCAACTATGGACTGGATGGAGCAAGAGCAAGAAAGAGGAATTACAATTACCTCTGCTGCAACAACTTGTACATGGGATTTTCCTATTGAAAATGGTGAAAAAACTCCAGAAACTAAAGGGTATCACTTTAATATTATTGATACTCCAGGTCACGTAGATTTTACTGTAGAAGTAAATAGATCACTTAGAGTTTTAGACGGTTTAGTTTTCTTGTTTAGTGCAGTTGACGGTGTAGAGCCTCAATCTGAAACAAACTGGAGACTAGCAGACAATTACAAAGTGCCAAGAATTGGTTTCGTAAACAAGATGGACCGTCAAGGTTCAGATTTCTTAGGTGTATGTCAGCAAGTAAAAGACATGTTAAAATCAAATGCAGTGCCAATTGTTTTAAACATTGGTGATGAAGATGATTTTAAAGGAATTATAGATTTAGTAAAAAACCGTGCTATTGTATGGCACGATGAAACTCAGGGAGCAACTTTTGATATTATCGAAATCCCTGAGGATATGAAAGAAGAAGCTCGTAAATATCGTGCACTACTTATTGAAGAAGTTGCAAGTTATGATGAAAATCTTTTAGAAAAATTTATGGAAGATGAAGAATCTATTACAGAAGAAGAAGTGCATGCTGCACTAAGATCTGCCGTAATGGATATGGCTATCATTCCTATGATTTGTGGTTCTGCTTTTAAAAATAAAGGGGTTCAGTTTCTTTTAGATGCTGTATGTCGTTATTTACCTTCTCCAACTGATAAAGAAGGGATAACTGGTGTAAACCCAGATACAGACAAAGAAGAAATTAGAAAACCAGATGTAAAAGAGCCATTTGCTGCTTTAGCTTTTAAAATTGCGACTGATCCTTTTGTTGGGCGTTTAGCTTTCTTTAGAGCCTACTCTGGAAGATTAGATGCTGGTTCATATGTATTGAATAACAGGTCTGGAAAAAAAGAACGTATATCACGTATCTATCAGATGCATGCCAACAAACAGAACGCTATCGATTATATCGAGGCTGGAGATATTGGTGCTGCTGTTGGTTTTAAATCTATTAAAACTGGAGATACACTTACTGCTGAAAAGCATCCTATAGTATTAGAATCTATGGACTTTCCAGATCCAGTAATTGGTATAGCTGTTGAGCCAAAAACAAAAGCTGACGTAGATAAGTTAGGTATTGGTTTAGGTAAGCTAGCTGAAGAAGATCCTACTTTTACAGTTCGTTCAGACGAAGCTTCAGGACAAACTATTATTTCAGGAATGGGAGAGCTACACTTAGATGTAATTGTAGACCGTTTAAAGCGTGAATTTAAGGTTGAGGTTAATCAAGGTCAACCTCAAGTAGAATATAAAGAAGCTATTACAGCTTCTGCAGATCACAGAGAAGTTTATAAAAAACAATCTGGTGGTCGTGGTAAGTTTGCAGATATTGTTTTTACAATGGAGCCTGCGGATGAAGGATTTCAAGGATTACAATTTGAGTCAACTATTAAGGGAGGTAACGTTCCAAGAGAATTTGTGCCATCTGTAGAAAAGGGATTCAAAGAAGCTATGAAAAATGGACCATTAGCAGGTTATGAAATGGATTCTATGAAAGTTACGTTAAAAGACGGTTCCTTTCATGCGGTAGATTCTGATCAATTATCTTTTGAATTGGCAGCAAAACTTGGTTACAAAGCAGCGGCAAAATCTGCCAAAGCAAAAATCATGGAGCCATTAATGAAGTTAGAGGTTCTAACTCCAGAAGAAAATATGGGTGATATAGTAGGAGATTTGAACAGAAGAAGAGGTCAAGTTAATGACATGAGTGATCGTGCTGGGTCTAAAGTGGTTAAAGCTTTAGTTCCATTATCAGAAATGTTCGGTTATGTTACTGCTTTAAGAACGATGTCTTCAGGTAGAGCAACTTCTACAATGGAATTTTCACATTATGCTGAAACTCCATCAAATGTATCAGAAGATGTAATTTCAAAAGCTAAAGGTTAATTTACTAAATCATTATAAGATGAGTCAAAAAATTAGAATAAAATTAAAGTCTTACGATTACAATTTAGTAGATAAATCTGCTGAGAAAATTGTAAAGACGGTAAAAAGTACTGGAGCTGTTGTTAACGGTCCAATTCCTTTGCCAACAAATAAAAAAATATTTACGGTTTTACGTTCACCTCACGTGAATAAAAAATCAAGAGAACAATTTCAATTATCTGCTTACAAGCGTTTGTTAGACATTTATAGTTCTTCATCAAAAACTATAGACGCACTGATGAAATTAGAATTACCAAGCGGTGTTGAGGTAGAAATTAAAGTATAAGTAATACATTCAAAAACCACATGACTTTCTTAACAGATAGTTTTGTGATTTTTAAATGACATGTCCGGAGCGTTTCGCGAAGGAAAAACGGTTAAACATATTCAGCGTTGAAAATGTTTTAACGCTGTTTTTTTTAGCAAAATTCAAAGGAAATATAAACAATTAAATAATTAATAATAATTAAATATGTCTGGGTTAATAGGTAGAAAAATCGGAATGACCAGCTTATTCGACGAAAACGGGAAGAACATTCCTTGTACAGTAATCGAAGCAGGTCCATGCGTTGTTACCCAAGTCAGAACCGAAGAGGTTGACGGATACAATGCGTTACAACTTGGTTTCGATGACAAAAAGGCGAAGAGTTCTAACAAAGCGTTAGACGGTCACTTTAAGAAAGCTGGCACCACTGCTAAAAGAAAAGTCATTGAATTTCAAGGGTTTGAAAAAGAGTATAATTTAGGAGATTCAATTACAGTTGATCATTTTGAAGAAGGCGAGTTCGTCGATGTATCAGGTGTTTCTAAAGGTAAAGGTTTCCAAGGGGTTGTAAAACGCCATGGCTTTGCCGGTGTTGGTCAAGCAACTCATGGTCAACACAATCGTTTAAGAGCCCCAGGTTCTATTGGTGCTGCATCATATCCTGCAAGAGTTTTTAAAGGAATGAGAATGGCCGGAAGAATGGGTGGTGAAAAAGTGAAAGTTCAAAACTTAAGAGTTTTAAAGGTAGTTGCTGAAAAGAACCTACTAGTGGTAAAGGGAGCAATTCCAGGACATAAAAATTCTTACATAACTATTCAGAAATAATGAAAGTAGCAGTTTTAGACATTAATGGTAAAGATACTGGAAGAAAGGTTGAGCTTTCTAAAGAAGTATTTGGAATAGAACCTAATGATCATGCTATCTATTTAGATGTAAAGCAGTTCTTGGCTAATCAGAGACAAGGAACTCATAAATCTAAAGAGCGTGCAGAGATCGCAGGAAGTACAAGAAAGATAAAAAAACAAAAAGGAACAGGTACTGCTCGTGCGGGAAGTATTAAATCTCCAGTTTTTAGAGGTGGTGGTCGTATTTTTGGACCAAGACCAAGAAGTTATTCTTTCAAATTGAATAAAAACTTAAAACAGTTAGCACGTAAATCTGCTTTAAGTATTCAAGCTAAAGACAACAATTTGGTTGTAGTTGAAGACTTTAATTTTGATACAGTAAAAACAAAAAATTTTACTAAAGTATTGAAAGCATTAGAGTTGGATTCTAAAAAGTCATTGTTCGTATTGAGTGGGTCAAATAATAATGTATATTTGTCCTCTCGAAATTTAAAAACATCTAAAGTTGTAAATAACTCAGGATTAAATACTTATGGTATTTTAAATGCTGGTAAAGTTGTTATTTCTGAAAGCTCTTTAGAAGAAATTAAAAATAATTTAAGTTAGTAGGATGAGTATTTTAATAAAACCTATTATTACGGAAAAAGCTACCAATGATAGTGAGTTATTTAACCGCTATTCATTTGTAGTAGATAAGAGCGCTAACAAAATTGAAATTAAAAAAGCAGTAGAAACTGCTTATGGAGTTTCTATTTCTAGTGTAAAAACTTTAAACTATCCAGTTCAAAAAAATACTAAATTCACCAAAAAAGGTTTAGTTACTGGAAAAAAAGGTGCTTACAAGAAAGCAATTATTCAGTTAGCAGAAGGAGAGAGCATTGATTTTTATAACAATCTTTAAGAAAAGAAGAAATGTCAGTTAGAAAATTAAAACCAATAACACCAGGTCAGCGTTTTAGAGTTGTAAATGGGTACGACACCATTACAACTGATAAGCCGGAGAAAAGTTTACTTGCTCCGAAAAAAAGATCTGGAGGTCGAAACAATCAGGGAAGAATGACTACTCGAAACATCGGTGGTGGTCATAAACAAAGATACCGTATTATCGATTTTAAAAGAGATAAAAATGGTATCCCTGCAACAGTAAAAACTATCGAGTACGATCCAAATCGTACCGCATTTATTGCATTAGTTAGTTATACTGATGGAGAGAAGCGTTATGTGATAGCACAAAACGGTTTAAAAGTAGGTCAGACTATTGTATCTGGTTCTGGTTCAGCACCAGAAATAGGAAATACGATGCCGTTAAGCGATATTCCTTTGGGAACAACAATATCTTGTATAGAGTTACGTCCAGGTCAAGGAGCTGTGATGGCTCGTTCAGCAGGTTCATTTGCTCAATTAATGGCAAGAGATGGTAAATATGCGACAGTAAAATTACCTTCAGGAGAGACGAGACTAATCTTGTTAACCTGTACCGCTACAATTGGTGTGGTATCTAATTCAGATCACCAATTACTTGTATCAGGTAAAGCTGGTAGATCTAGATGGTTAGGTAAACGACCTAGAACTAGAGCTGTTGTAATGAATCCAGTAGATCATCCAATGGGTGGTGGTGAAGGGAAATCTTCAGGAGGTCATCCAAGATCTAGAAATGGTATTCCGGCTAAAGGATACAAGACAAGGTCTAAAACCAAGGCGAGTAATAAATATATTTTAGAACGTAGAAAGAAATAATAAGTTATGGCAAGATCATTAAAAAAAGGACCTTACGTTCACTATAAGTTAGAGAGAAAGGTAATGGCTAACGTAGAAGCAGGAAAAAAATCAGTTATCAAAACTTGGTCAAGAGCAAGTATGATAACACCTGACTTTGTTGGTCAAACGATAGCAGTTCATAATGGACGTCAATTTGTTCCAGTATATGTTACTGAAAATATGGTAGGACATAAATTAGGAGAATTTTCACCAACACGTTCTTTTAGAGGGCATGCAGGTGCAAAAAATAAAGGTAAAAAATAGTAGGTAATGGGAGTTCGTAAACACAATATGGCACAGCAGTTGAAAGAGTCTAGAAAAAGCAAAGCTTTTGCTAAACTAACTAACTGTCCTACGTCACCAAGAAAAATGCGCTTAGTAGCAGATCAAGTAAGAGGAGTTGAAGTTGAAAAAGCTTTACAAATCTTAAAATTCAGCCCAAAAGAAGCATCTATAAATTTAGAAAAATTGTTATTGTCTGCGATTGCAAACTGGCAAGCTAAAAATGTTGATGCTAGCATTGAAGATGCTGGATTATTTGTAAAATCTATATGTGTAGATAGCGCAGGAATGTTAAAAAGACTAAGACCAGCTCCACAGGGGCGTGCACACAGAATTCGTAAGCGTTCTAATCACGTTACTTTAGAGTTAGGAGCAAAAAATATCAGTAATTAATCGTTAGTAGAAATGGGACAAAAAACAAATCCAATAGGAAATCGTTTAGGAATTATCAGAGGATGGGAATCTAACTGGTACGGTGGAAAGAACTACGGTGATAAAATCGCTGAAGATGACAAAATAAGAAAGTATGTAAATGCTAGATTATTTAAAGCAAGTGTTTCTCGTGTAATTATTGAGCGTACTTTAAAACTTGTAACCGTTACTATCACTACGGCACGTCCAGGTATCATTATTGGTAAAGGAGGTCAAGAGGTAGACAAGTTAAAAGAAGAGCTTAAAAACATCACAGGTAAAGAGGTTCAAATTAATATTTTTGAGATTAAACGTCCAGAATTAGATGCAAAATTAGTTGCTTCTAGTGTTGCGCGTCAAATTGAAAATAGAATTTCTTACAAGAGAGCAATTAAGATGGCAATAGCCGCTTCTATCAGAATGAATGCTGAAGGAATCAAGATCCAAATATCTGGTCGTTTAAACGGTGCAGAGATGGCTCGTTCTGAACATTACAAAGAAGGTAGAATACCTTTATCTACTTTTAGAGCAGATATTGATTATGCACTTGTTGAAGCTCATACTACATACGGAAGAATCGGTGTGAAAGTATGGATTATGAAAGGTGAGGTTTATGGTAAAAGAGAATTATCTCCATTAGTTGGTCTGTCTAAAAAACAGAGTGGATCAAACAAAGGTGGTAATCAGAAACGTCAACCTCGTAGAAGAAAATAATTTTTAAAATTTAGAAATTAACAATGTTACAGCCAAAAAGAGTAAAATACCGTAAGGTACAGAAGGCGAAAGGAAATATGAATGGTATTTCTGGAAGAGGTAATCAACTTTCCAATGGAATGTTTGGTATAAAATCTCTAGACCAGAACCTTTTAACCTCACGTCAAATCGAAGCAGCTCGTATCGCGGCAACTCGTCACATGAAAAGAGAAGGACAGCTTTGGATTAAAATTTTTCCAGACAAACCTATCACCAAAAAACCATTAGAAGTACGTATGGGTAAAGGTAAAGGTGCTCCAGATCATTTTGTTGCAGTTATTAAGCCAGGTAGAATTTTGTTTGAAATTGGTGGTGTGCCAATGGATGTTGCAAAAGAAGCTTTACGTTTAGCAGCTCAAAAACTTCCAGTAAGAACGAAGTTTGTGATAGCTAGAGACTTTGATATTAACGCTTAATTCTATAAGAACATGAAACAATCAGAAATTAAAGAATTATCAGCTGCTGATTTAAAAGAGAAGTTGGGAGCGTCGCAGAAAAATTATATCGATCTTAAAATGGCTCATGCCATAACTCCATTGGAAAACCCAATGCAGTTAAGAACTTTAAGAAGAACTGTTGCAAAACTTGCCACAGAGTTAACAAAAAGAGAATTACAATAATTCTAAGTCAATTTTAAAGATGGAAAATAGAAATCTTAGAAAAGAAAGAATAGGTGTTGTTTCTAGCAGCAAAATGGAGAAATCTATTGTTGTTTCAGAAGTAAAGAGAGTAAAACACCCAATGTACGGTAAGTTCGTATTAAAAACGAAAAAGTATGTTGCTCACGACGAACAGAATGATTGCAACGAAGGTGATACCGTAAAAATTATGGAAACTCGCCCTATGAGTAAGTCAAAACGTTGGAGATTAGTAGAAATCCTAGAAAGAGCTAAATAATATGTTACAGACAGAATCAAGATTAAAAGTCGCAGATAACACTGGAGCAAAAGAAGTTTTAGTGATTAGAGTCTTAGGAGGAACAAAAAAACGTTACGCTAGGGTAGGAGATAAAATTGTTGTTACAGTTAAGTCTGCAACTCCAAATGGAACCGTAAAAAAGGGTCAAGTTTCAAGAGCTGTTGTTGTTCGTACAAAAAAAGAAGTACGTCGTAAAGATGGATCTTACATCAGGTTTGATGATAACGCTTGTGTCTTATTGAGTCCTACGGAAGAAATGAGAGGAACTCGTGTTTTTGGACCAGTTGGTCGTGAATTACGTGAGAAACAGTTTATGAAGATAGTATCACTAGCACCTGAAGTGCTTTAAACCACAAGATAAGATGAAGAAGTTTAAAATTAAGTCAGGAGATACTGTAAGAGTAATTGCAGGAGACCACAAAGGGTCTGAAGGAAAAGTATTACAAATCATTAAAGACAAAGACAGGGTTGTTGTTGAAGGTGTTAATATGATATCTAAACATACAAAGCCAAGTGCTCAGAGTCCTCAAGGTGGTATTGTTAAGAAAGAAGCTTCAATGCATATCTCCAACCTTTTGTTGGTTGAAGATGGTGTTGTTGTTAGAGTTGGTTATAAAGTTGACGGAGATACTAAAACTAGAATCTCTAAAAAAACTAAAAAATAAGTCTAATCATGAGTTATATACCAAGGTTAAAAGAAGAATATAAGAGTAGAGTCATGAAGGCTCTAACAGAGGAATTTAGTTACAGTAATGTAATGCAGGTGCCTAAACTACAAAAAATTGTAGTTAGTAAAGGTGTAGGAGCTGCTATTGCTGATAAGAAATTGATTGATTATGCATTAGAAGAATTGGCTACTATTACTGGTCAAAAAGCTATTGCAACAATTTCTAAAAAAGATGTTGCCTCTTTTAAATTACGTAAGGGAATGCCAATTGGTGCTAAAGTTACTTTACGTGGAGATAAAATGTATGAATTTTTAGATCGTTTAGTTACTGCGTCATTACCACGTGTTAGAGATTTCAATGGAATCAAAGCGAATGGATTTGACGGAAGAGGTAATTATAATTTAGGAATTACTGAGCAAATTATTTATCCAGAAATCAATATTGATCAAGTTAAAAAAATCAATGGGATGGATATTACTTTTGTAACATCAGCAAATACTGATAAAGAAGCGAAGTCTTTATTAGGAGAATTAGGTTTACCATTCAAAAAAAATTAAGAGATGGCTAAAGAATCAATGAAAGCTCGTGAACGTAAAAGAGCAAAAATAGTTGCAAAATATGCTGAAAAAAGAAAAGCTTTAAAAGAAGCTGGAGATTATGAAGCATTGCAAAAGTTACCTAAAAACGCGTCACCAATAAGAATGCACAATAGATGTAAGCTTACAGGTCGTCCAAAAGGGTACATGCGTCAATTTGGAGTGTCTCGTGTGACTTTCCGTGAATTGGCAAATCAAGGATTGATACCAGGTGTTAGAAAAGCTAGCTGGTAGAAATGTAAGATAAATCTCAAAATTACAAATAGAATGTGTACTTTTGCATGCTCTTAAATTTTTTGAGTGAAATAGAAATTAACTGATTTTAGGTTCAGTTATCACAGAGTAATCTGTAGGTAAAATAGAGGTAACTGAAAACCGGAGTCGAAATTTAAATAAATATGTATACAGATCCAATCGCAGATTTTCTAACCAGGGTTAGAAACGCAATTTCTGCAGGACACAGAGTAGTAGAAATTCCAGCTTCAAACTTGAAGAAGGAAATGACAAAAATTTTGTTTGATCAGGGGTATGTTTTAAGTTACCAATTTAATGACAGTTCAGTTCAAGGAACTATCAAAATTGCCTTAAAATATGACAAAGACACAAAAGAGTCAGTAATCAGAAAAATCCAAAGAATCAGTACACCAGGTTTACGTAAATACGTTGGCGCAAATGAAATGCCAAGAGTATTAAACGGACTTGGGATAGCTATTGTTTCAACTTCAAAAGGTGTAATGACTAACAAAAAAGCCATTGCAGAGAATGTTGGAGGAGAAGTTTTATGTTACGTTCATTAAGTCTTAGATATGAGTAGAATAGGAAAGAATCCAGTTAGCATTCCACAAGGTGTAGATGTAAACGTAAACGAAAATATCATTACAGTAAAAGGTAAATTAGGTGAGTTAACCCAATCCATTTCTGATGGCATTACTGTAAATATAGATGACGCTACTATCACATTAGATAGAGCCTCTGAAAGTAAAAATCACAAAGCTCAGCATGGTTTAATGAGAGCTTTAGTATCTAATATGATTGAAGGTGTAAGTAAAGGATGGACTAAAGAATTAGAATTAGTCGGTGTAGGTTACAGAGCTTCAAATCAAGGCCAAAAATTAGATTTAGCATTAGGTTTTTCTCACAATATTGTTTTAGAATTAGCTCCAGAAGTTAAAATTGAAACGATATCTGAAAAAGGGAAAAACCCTATTATTAAACTATCTTCTTATGATAAGCAATTGGTTGGACAAGTTGCTGCGAAAATTCGTGGTTTCCGTAGACCAGAACCTTATAAAGGTAAAGGAGTTAAGTTTGTAGGTGAAGTATTAAGAAGAAAAGCAGGTAAATCTGCATAATTTATAAGAGTTATGGCATTATCAAAGCTTCAAAGAAGAACTAGAATTAAGTATAGAATTAGAAAGATTGTTTCAGGAACAGCATCTAAACCAAGATTATCTGTTTACAGAAGTAATAAAGAAATTTATGCTCAATTAGTAAACGATGTAGACGGAGCAACTATTGCTTCAGTTTCATCAAGAAATAAAGAAATTAAAGCAACAACAAAACAAGAGGCTGCTGCAGCCGTAGGTAAATCAATTGCTGATTTAGCTGCTAAAGCTGGAGTAGAAACAGTTGCTTTTGATAGAAACGGATATTTATATCACGGTAGAGTAAAAGTATTAGCAGAAGCTGCTAGAGAAGCTGGTTTAAAATTTTAATAAGTCTATAGTATGTATCATAAATATAAAAACGTAGAAAGAGTTAAACCAAGCGGATTAGAGCTTGTTGACAGACTTGTAGGAGTACAACGTGTAACCAAAGTAACAAAAGGTGGTAGAGCATTTGGTTTTTCCGCCATTGTAGTTGTAGGTGATGGAAACGGAGTTGTTGGTCATGGATTAGGAAAATCTAAAGACGTAGCATCTGCTATTGCAAAAGCAATTGAAGATGCAAAGAAAAACTTAGTAAGAATCCCAATTTTAAATGGAACTGTACCTCACGAACAAAAAGGTAAGTTTGGTGGAGCCAAAGTGTTTATCAAACCAGCTTCAAATGGTACCGGAGTTATCGCTGGTGGTGCTGTTCGTGCTGTATTAGAATCAGTTGGTGTTCATGATGTATTATCAAAATCTCAAGGATCATCAAATCCTCACAACGTCGTGAAAGCTTCTTTTGATGCTTTATTACAACTTCGTAGTGCTGCTGCAATAGCTAAGCAAAGAGGAATATCTTTAGAGAAAGTTTTTAACGGTTAAACCTATCACGATGGCAAAAATTAAAGTTACACAAGTAAAAAGTCAAATCGGGCGCCTTCAAAATCAAAAAAGGACTTTAGAGGCACTAGGTTTACGTAAAATGAACCAAACTGTAGAACACGAGGCAACTCCTACAATAATTGGTATGGTAAATAGAGTTAAACACCTAGTTTCCGTTACGGAAATTTAATACAATATAAAAGATGAGTTTACATAACTTAAAACCAGCAGAAGGATCTGTTAAAAGTGCAAAAAGAATTGCAAGAGGAGAAGGATCTGGAAAAGGCGGAACATCTACAAGAGGTCATAACGGAGCAAAATCTCGTTCAGGTTATTCTAGAAAGATTGGTTTTGAAGGAGGTCAGATGCCACTTCAAAGACGTGTGCCTAAATTTGGTTTCACAAACATAAACCGTAAGGAATATGCAGGAATCAATTTAGATAAACTTCAAGAATTAGTTGACAACAAGAAAATAACTGATACAGTTACATTAGAGATTTTAGTTGCAAATGGTGTTGTAGGAAAAAATGACTTAGTCAAAATTTTAGGTCGTGGAGAGTTAAAAGCTAAATTAAACGTTACTGTTCATAAATTTACTGCAACTGCAAAAGCTGCTATTGAAGCTGCTGGAGGAGAGGTAGTTACTTTATAAGAATCTATAAATGAAGAATTTTATAACCATATTAAAAGATATCTGGAAAATTGAAGAATTAAAAAACAAAATTCTTCTGACTCTAGGTTTAATCGCTGTATACAGGTTTATGGCAGGTGTTCCATTACCAGGAATAGATCCATTACAACTATCAGCATTAAAAGAGAGTACTTCTTCAGGTCTTTTAGGATTATTAAACGCTTTTACAGGGGGGGCTTTTTCTAGAGCATCAATTATGGCGTTAGGTATTATGCCTTACATCTCTGCTTCTATTGTAGTGCAATTAATGGGAATAGCAGTTCCATATTTGCAAAAATTACAAAAGGACGGTGAAAGTGGTAGAAAGAAAATTACACAAATTACTAGATGGTTAACCATTTTAATAACGATGGTTCAAGGTCCAACCTATATAGCAGCTATTCAGAATACATTTGGCTTACCGCCAGAGGCATTTCTTGTTACTGGTGCCACTTTTTGGCTTTCATCTATGATATTATTAACTGCAGGTACAATTTTTGCTATGTGGTTAGGTGAGCGTATCACGGATAAAGGAGTAGGTAATGGTATTTCTCTTTTAATAACTGTTGGTATTATCGCTAATTTTCCTGCATCTTTTTTACAAGAGTATGTGGCAAAGACTACAAACGCAGGTGCTGGTGGTGTGATGATGGTTTTAATTGAAATTATTGTTTGGTTTGTAGTTATTCTGTTAAGTGTTTATTTAGTAACAGCCGTTCGAAAAATTGCTGTTCAATACGCTAGAAGAACAGTAGCTGGTAATATCCAAAATACTGCAGGTTCAAGAGACTATATTCCATTAAAATTAAATGCAGCTGGAGTGATGCCTATCATTTTCGCTCAAGCTATCATGTTCTTACCTGGTGCATTAGCAAGAAAATTTCCAGCACTTTCTGAATTACAAGATCCTTTTGGATTTTGGTATAATGTAATATTTGCATTACTAATTGTAATTTTTAGTTTCTTTTATACAGCTATTACTATTCCTACGAATAAAATGGCTGACGATTTAAAGAAAAGTGGGGGATTTATACCAGGTATTAGACCAGGAAAAGATACTGCTGAAAGATTAGATTCTGTATTATCTAGAATTACTTTCCCAGGTTCTTTATTCTTAGCAGGATTGTCAATTCTTCCTGCAATTGTTGTTCAGTTTGGAGTTCAACAAGGATGGGCTTTATTTTATGGAGGTACTTCACTAATTATTATGGTTGGTGTTGCTATAGATACCATACAACAAATTAACTCCTATTTATTAAACAGTCATTATGATGGTTTAATGAAATCAGGTAGTAGTAATAGAAAATCATTAAAGTAAATTATGGCTAAACAATCAGCAATACAACAAGATGGAACTATCACTGAGGCATTATCAAATGCTATGTTCCGCGTAGAGTTAGAAAATGGTCATATTGTAACAGCTCATATTTCTGGTAAAATGAGAATGCATTATATTAAATTATTACCAGGAGATAAAGTTAAATTAGAAATGAGTCCTTATGATTTATCTAAGGCCAGAATTACTTATAGATATTAAAAATTAGAACTAATGAAAGTTAGAGCATCAGTAAAGAAAAGAAGTGCCGACTGCAAAATAGTACGCAGAAAAGGTAGATTATATGTAATTAATAAACAAAATCCTAGATTTAAACAAAGACAAGGGTAATGGCAAGAATAGCAGGTATAGACATTCCAAAGAATAAAAGAGGAGTTATTGCTTTAACTTACATCTTTGGTATAGGAAACAGTAGAGCTAAAGAAGTTTTAGCAAACGCAAAAGTAGACGAAAGTGTTAAAGTTCAAGACTGGACAGACGACCAAATCGCTGCAATTAGAGAACAAGTTGGAACTTTTACTATAGAAGGTGAATTACGTTCTGAGGTACAGTTAAGTATCAAACGTCTAATGGATATTGGATGTCAGAGAGGTATTCGTCATAGAGTTGGTCTTCCTTTAAGAGGGCAAAGAACAAAAAACAACTCTAGAACAAGAAAAGGTAAGAGAAAAACAGTAGCTAACAAGAAAAAATAAGTTACAAAAGCTTTAACTAACTAGTGTGCCGTGTTCAAGACACAATTTACTAGGGCATTATTGCTAAATACCAAATTATTATGGCAAAAACAAGTTCAAAAAAACGTAAAGTAATCATAGAGTCTATTGGAGAAGCTCATGTTACAGCATCATTTAACAACATCATTATTTCTTTAACTAATAAGAAAGGTGACGTTATTTCATGGTCATCAGCTGGAAAAATGGGATTCAGAGGGTCTAAAAAAAATACTCCTTATGCTGCTCAATTAGCTGCTGAAGACTGTTCTAAAGTTGCTCATGAAGCAGGGTTACGTAAAGTAAAAGTTTATGTGAAAGGACCGGGTAATGGTAGAGAATCTGCTATCAGATCTATTCACAATTCAGGGATTGAAGTTACAGAAATTATTGATGTTACTCCAACACCTCACAATGGTTGTCGTCCACCAAAAAGAAGACGAGTATAATAAATTTTAATTGATAGGAATCAGATTATCGAAGGAGTAAGCCTTAATTCATAATCCCTATTACAAAACAAAAGAAATGGCAAGATATACAGGACCAAAAACAAAGATTGCTCGTAAATTTGGCGAGGCAATATTCGGAGCTGACAAGAGTTTCGAAAAAAGAAATTATCCTCCAGGACAGCATGGAAATGCTAAAAGAAGAGGAAAGAAATCAGAATATGCTGTCCAATTAATGGAAAAGCAAAAAGCTAAATATTCTTACGGAATATTAGAACGTCAATTTAGTAATTTATTTAAAAAAGCATCTTCCTCAAAAGGAATTACAGGTGAAGTTTTATTACAATTATGTGAAGCTCGTTTAGATAATGTAGTTTACCGTTTAGGTATCGCTAAATCTAGAAGAGGTGCTCGTCAACTAGTTTCTCACAGACACATCACTGTTAATGGAGAACTTGTTAATATTCCATCGTATTCTTTAAAAGAAGGAGATGTAGTAGCCGTTAGAGAAAAATCTAAATCACTACAAGCGATTGAAGATTCTTTAGCATCTAGCAGTGCCGTTTATGAATGGTTGAGCTGGAATTCTGATAAAAAAGAAGGTACTTTTGTAAAAACTCCACAGAGATTACAAATCCCAGAAAACATTAAAGAACAATTAATCGTAGAATTATATTCTAAATAATAAATTAACCACATTGGTATTTGGCCAAAGGGTTTGTTTGCAATTCTTCACGCTTATAAACCGCGCAACCAACTAACAATTAAAACGAAGAAAACAATATGGCAATTTTAAATTTTCAAAAACCTGACAAGGTTATTATGATTGAATCTACAGATTTTTCTGGTAGATTTGAGTTTAGACCTTTAGAACAAGGTTTTGGTTTAACAGTAGGAAATGCTTTAAGAAGAGTATTATTATCTTCTCTTGAAGGATTTGCAATTACATCATTACGTGTTGATGGTGTAGAGCACGAGTTTTCTACAATCAAAGGAATTGTAGAAGATGTAACAGAAATTATTCTAAACCTTAAGCAAGTTCGATTTAAAAAGCAAATAGAAGAATCTGATAGAGAAACTGTTTCTATTGCTGTCTCAGGACAAGATCAACTTACTGCAGGTGACTTACAAAAATTCATTTCTGGGTTTCAAGTATTAAATCCAGACTTAGTAATTTGTAACATGGATAAGTCTGTTAAGATTAATATGGAGCTAACGATAGAAAAAGGTAGAGGTTTTGTACCGGCAGAAGAGAATAAAAAATCGGGTGCACCAATTGGTACAATTTTTACAGATTCTATATACACCCCAATTAAGAATGTTAAGTATGCTATCGAGAATTTTCGTGTAGAGCAAAAAACAGATTACGAAAAATTAATTTTTGATATTGAAACCGATGGTTCAATAAATCCAAAAGATGCTTTAACGGAGGCTGCAAAGATTTTAATACATCATTTCATGTTATTTTCTGATGAGAGAATAACTCTTGAAGCAGACGAAATTGCACAAACTGAAACGTATGACGAGGAATCTCTTCATATGCGTCAGTTATTAAAAACTAGATTGATAGATATGGATCTTTCTGTTAGGGCATTAAATTGCCTAAAAGCGGCAGAAGTTGATACATTAGGAGATTTAGTTTCCTTTAACAAAAGTGATCTAATGAAATTCAGAAATTTTGGTAAAAAATCTTTAACTGAACTAGAAGAACTAGTGAATGTAAAAGGATTAAATTTTGGAATGGATTTAGTAAAATATAAATTAGATAGAGATTAACCTTTCATAATTTGCACCTCAGAGAGAGTTGAGCAAGATGAAAGCATAAAACAAACGTCATGAGACACGGAAAGAAATTTAATCATTTAGGAAGGCAAACTGCTCATAGAAAAGCAATGTTAGCAAACATGGCTTGTTCATTAATAGAACACAAGCGTATAAATACCACTGTTGCAAAAGCAAAAGCATTACGGGTATTTGTTGAGCCTTTAATTACAAAATCTAAATCAGATACTACTCATAATAGAAGAGTTGTTTTTAGTTACCTAAGAGATAAATATGCAGTAACAGAACTTTTTAAAGAGATATCAGTAAAAATTGCAGATAGACCAGGAGGTTATATTCGTATTATTAAATTAGGAAATCGTCAGGGTGATAATGCACCTATGGCCATGGTAGAATTGGTTGATTACAATGAAATCTATAATCCTAAAGGAAATAAAGCAAAGAAAACTACGCGTAGAAGTAGAAGAAAGAAATCTGACGAGGTTGTAGCTTCAAACGAAGTAGTTGATACGGCTAAGGAAGAAAAATCTGAAGAATAAATTAATGTTTTTAAATAAATGTTAAAAAGAGCAGGCAAATTTTAGCTTGCTCTTTTTTTTATATATTTTTACCCAATAAATAAACAGTTAACGTAACTATTTTAAAGTCTCCTCACCTTACTCTAAAGGTGTAACTAAAAAAATATAAAAATGAAAAAATTAAAAATTACAACATTATTATTTTTAACAATTAGCATGATTGGATTTTCTCAAAGCTCATCTACTAATGTAAGTGATAATAACACATTACGTTTAAGTGGAATAACTGGAAGTGGAGGTAATTCTGCACCAGGTGGATCTTACGGAACTGCGATGAGATTTGTAAATCCACCTAGAACAGTAGATGGATCTATTTATTTATATGATAGTTGGAAAAATTATCCAGTTGTAGTTAAATCAAAAGATGATAAAACTTTTACATTAGATAATGTGAATTTTAATATGAGAACAAATAGGTTGGTTACAAAAATATCACAAGATTCGATATTTGTTCTTGACATGAAAAAAATAGATAATATTAATATTTTAGGAAAGGTTTTTAAAAAAATAGAATCAGAGATTGGAAATCGAGTTTTTGAGGTTGTTTTTGAGTCAGAGAAGCTTTCTATTTTAAACTTTCACAGTGTGAAATTGGTTGAAGGTTCTGTTAATCCAATGTTAAGTAGAAAAAATGATAAGTTAATTCATAAAGAAACTCTTTACATTCATAATCAAAAATCTACTAAAGAATTTAGATTAAAGAAAAAGTTTATTTTGGATTCATTTGCATCCAATGAAAGTGAAAAAAAATCTATTATGAAGTATTATTCTATGAATAAACTATCATACAAAAACATCAATGATCTTAAAAAAGTTTTAGCTAACTTAGATAATATCATTTAAATTTAAATTTTAAAAAACAAGGCAGCTATTTTAGTTGCCTTTTTTTTTGATAAAAAATTAAATTAAAAATAAATATCCCTATTTTTACGTAAATTTTTGTGACCAAATTAAGAATACAAATTCAATGAAATATCACCAACGAAACAAAGCATTAGTTTTATTAGCAGATGGAACTATTTTTTACGGTAAATCTGTTGGAATTGAAGGAACAGTAACTGGCGAAATTTGTTTTAATACTGGGATGACAGGTTATCAGGAGATATTTACTGACCCATCTTATTTTGGTCAAATTATGGTAACAACCAACGCTCACATTGGAAATTACGGAGTAAACCCCTCTGAGGTTGAATCTGATGGGATAAAAATTTCTGGTTTAATTGTTAGAAATTTTAGTTTTGAACACTCTAGAGTAGATTCAACAGGAAATCTTAAAGACTGGTTTGTAAAACATAATTTAGTAGCTATTTCAGATGTTGATACTAGGGCTCTAGTTTCTTACATAAGAGACCATGGAGCTATGAATGCAATTATATCCACAGAAATAGATAATATTGATAACCTAAAAGTTCAATTATCCAATGTTCCTTCTATGGAAGGTTTGGAGTTGGCGTCTAAAGTTTCTACAAAAGAGCCCTATTTTGTTGGTGATGAAAATTCAGATTTAAAAATTGCTGCTCTAGACATAGGGATTAAGAAAAATATTATAAGAAACTTTGTAAAGAGAGGAGCTTATGTAAAAGTATTTCCATACGATTCCTCATTTGAAGATTTGCATTCATGGAATCCAGATGGTTATTTTATTTCTAATGGTCCTGGAGATCCAGAACCTCTTAAACAAGCACAAGAGTTGGCCAAAGAGATTATTAAAAGAGATTTACCTTTATTTGGTATTTGTTTAGGCCATCAAGTTATAGCTTTAGCAAACGGAATATCTACTTATAAAATGCATAACGGACATAGAGGGATTAACCATCCAGTTAAAAATTTACTCACTGGTAAAGGAGAAATTACTTCACAAAATCATGGATTTGCCATTAATAGAGAGGAAACTGAAATGCATCCAGATGTAGAAATTACTCATGTTCATTTAAATGATCACACAGTAGCAGGTATTCGCTTAAAAAACAAAAACTGTTTCTCAGTTCAGTATCATCCTGAAGCAAGTCCAGGTCCAAATGATGCAGATTATCTATTTGATCAATTTATTGAAAATATCCAATAATTTACATATGTTAATAGATTTTTAATAAATCTTTAATATCCTATTAATATTTTTGCTTTTTATCCAAAAAAATTAATAATTTTTTAACACTTTCTTTTGTTGATATCATAATTAGTATTACTTTTACAGCAGTGATGTCTAACATCACTTTCTTTTTCATAGCAATTTTTCCCACTCTTAGGAGTGGGTTTTTTTTACTATCTATTTTTTTTGAATTTGTGTGATTTTCCAACTTAATAGTTGAAATCGTTTTCGTAATAAATATGCTTCTTAGTAAATAAAACACCTCTATATTGTGTAATTTAGCCAACAAATAAAATAAATTTCATTAAAATGAGCATTATTATAAATATTCACGCAAGACAAATATTTGATTCTAGAGGAAACCCAACAATTGAGGTAGATGTTACAACCGAAAACGGTATATCCGGAAGGGCTGCTGTACCCTCTGGTGCATCAACTGGTGAGCATGAGGCAGTTGAGTTAAGAGATGGTGGGAAAGACTATATGGGAAAAGGAGTTAAAAATGCAATTGAAAATGTAAATACTCTCATTTCTCAAGAATTACTAGGTGTTTCTGTTTTCGAACAAAATGAAATTGATCAAATCATGATTGATTTGGATGGTACTCCAAATAAATCTAAACTGGGAGCTAATGCTATACTAGGTGTTTCATTGGCTACCGCTAAAGCTGCAGCTAATGAGTTGGGACTTCCACTTTATAGATATATTGGAGGAGTTTCAGCAAATACACTTCCAGTGCCTATGATGAATATTATAAATGGTGGTTCACATTCTGACGCACCTATTGCTTTTCAAGAGTTTATGGTTATGCCAGTTAAAGCTGATAATTTTTCACAAGCTATGCAAATGGGATCTGAAATTTTTCACAACTTAAAGAAAGTTTTACATGATAGAAATCTTTCTACAGCTGTTGGTGATGAGGGAGGTTTTGCTCCAACACTAGAAGGTACAGAAGATGCACTCGATACAATTGCTTTAGCTGTAAAAAATGCAGGATATAAATTGGGAGATGATATTATGATAGCCTTAGATTGTGCTGCAGCAGAATTTTATGAAGGAGGTAATTATGATTATTCTAAGTTTGAAGGAAAGTCTGGAAAAATTAGATCAAGCCAAGAGCAAGCAGACTATTTGGCTGAATTAGCTTCTAATTATCCTATTATTTCTATTGAGGATGGTATGGATGAAAATGATTGGGAAGGTTGGAAATATTTAACTGATAAAATAGGTGATAAAGTTCAATTGGTAGGTGACGATTTATTCGTAACAAATGTCAAAAGACTATCTCGTGGAATAGAAAATGGTATTGCTAATTCAATTTTGATCAAAGTCAATCAAATAGGAACACTAACTGAGACGATTGATGCAGTCAATATGGCAAAAAATGCAGGTTTTACATCTGTAATGAGTCATCGTTCAGGAGAAACTGAAGACACAACTATCGCAGATTTAGCTGTTGCATTAAATTGTGGTCAAATAAAGACAGGTTCTGCATCACGATCAGACAGAATGGCTAAGTACAATCAGTTATTGAGAATAGAGGAAGAATTAGGTAACGTTGCTTACTTTCCAAAAGATAATGCATTTAATATATAAACAAATTTGTTTATAGTATTCAAACCTCTTAATGTCGATTAAGAGGTTTTTTTATTGATTTTAAAATTAGTCAGGTGTTATTTTTCATTTTCAAAAACTATCTAAGTTTTTTATAAAAACCCTCTAAAATACATATATTTGCATTACTTCTTTTAAAATAAAAATTAAGAAAAAAATGTCAGAAATAGCTAAATTAAAAATCGGTGATAACTCATATGAATTTCCTTTAATACAAGGATCTGAAAACGAATTAGCTATCGATATTAAAACTCTAAGAGGAGTAACTAACGGAGTAATTACTATAGATCCAGGTTATAAAAACACAGGAGCTTGTAAAAGTGCTATCACTTTTCTAAATGGTGAAAAAGGAGTGTTGAGATATAGAGGTTATTCCATAGAGGATTTAGCAGAGAAAGCAGATTTTCTTGAGGTAGCTTTTTTGCTAATTTTTGGAGAGTTACCAACTAAAGATCAATTAGTTAAATTTCATGCAGATATTAAGGATAAAGCCATTGTAGATGACGATGTCAGAAAGATTTTGGATGCATTTCCGAAAACCGCTCATCCTATGGGTATTTTGTCTTCACTAACAAGTGCATTAACGGCTTTTAATCCTTCTTCGGTAAATGTAGATTCTGATGAGGAGATGTACCAAGCTATTGTTAAAATTATGGGAAAGCTTCCTGTTTTAGTCTCTTGGGCAATGAGAAAAATTAATGGGTTGCCACTTAACTATGGTTCCAATTCATTAGGATATGTTGAGAACGTTATGAGTATGATGTTTTCAAAACCAAACGAAGAATATACAATAAATCCAATTGTAAGAGATGCTCTAAATAAACTTTTAATTTTACATGCAGATCATGAGCAAAATTGTTCTACCTCTACCGTTAGAATAGTAGGATCATCTCACGCAGGTTTATTTGCTTCATTGTCTGCAGGTATTTCTGCACTTTGGGGGCCACTTCACGGTGGTGCAAATCAAGCAGTACTTGAAATGCTTGAAGCCATTAAAGAAGACGGTGGAGATACTAAAAAATACATGGCTAAGGCAAAGGATAAAAGTGATCCTTTCAGATTAATGGGATTTGGTCATAGAGTATACAAAAACTTTGATCCAAGAGCAAAAATTATCAAAGTTGCTGCTGATCAAGTTTTAAATGACCTTGGAATAAATGATCCAATTTTAGATGTTGCTAAATCTTTAGAAAAAGAAGCGTTAAATGATCCATATTTTGTTGATAGAAAATTATATCCAAACGTAGATTTTTATTCTGGAATTATTTACAGAGCTATGGGAATACCTGTTGAAATGTTCACCGTGATGTTTGCACTTGGACGTTTACCTGGATGGATAGCACAATGGAGGGAAATGCGCTTAGGAAAGGAGCCTATTGGACGACCTCGTCAAATTTATACAGGAGAAACTCTTAGAAAATTTAAAGCTATTCAAAAAAGATAGAGCAATCATAGAAGAATTGTATTAATTTTTTTAAAAAAGTTCTTAAAGGTTATATCTATTAAACATTGTTTAAGTTAATTTATTTTTATTACTACTTTACATGTTAAATTTAAATATTCAAAACGAAACCTCTAGACTAAGAGCAGTGGTGTTAGGTATAGCTACCCATAATGGTCCTACTCCCACTTTAGAGCAGTGTTATGACCCAAAAAGTAAAATACATGTAAAAGCTGGCATTTATCCTTCCGAGAAAGATATGATAATTGAAATGGAATCTGTAGCCGAAGTGTTCGATAAATATGGCATTCTTGTCTACAGGCCAAAAACTATCGATAATTACAATCAAATTTTTTCAAGAGATATTGGCTTTGTGATTGAAGATAAGTTTATTAAGGCTAATATCTTACCAGATAGAGATCAAGAAATAGAGGCTATAGACTATATTTTAGATGAAATTCCAAATGAGAATAAAATTACACTGCCTGAGGAATGTCATGTTGAAGGAGGCGATGTGATCCCATGGAATAATTATATTTTTATTGGAACTTATTCAGGAGAAGATTACTCAGATTTTATTACTGCAAGAACCAATATGAATGCAGTTAAAGCGATACAAGAATTGTTTCCGCATAAAACTGTAAAATCTTTTGAATTAAGAAAATCAAATGATAATGCAAAAGAAAACGCACTACATCTAGATTGTTGCTTTCAACCAATAGGAAGAAACAAAGCAATTATTCATAAGAACGGATTTTTAAATGTAAAAGAATTCAATTGGCTAGTAGATTTTTTTGGTAAAAAAAACGTATTTGAAATTACAAAAGAAGAGATGTATCAAATGAATAGTAATGTGTTCTCTATTTCTGAAGATGTTATAGTTTCTGAAAAGAATTTTACTAGACTAAATTCATGGCTTTCGAAACAAGGATTTACTGTAGAAAAAGTACCTTACTCAGAAATAGCTAAACAAGAAGGATTATTAAGATGTTCAACTTTACCTTTAGTAAGGGATTAAAAATTATCGGTCTATAAGGAAATAATTAAAGAAAAAGTTGTTTGAGAAGACTAGTGTTAAATTTATTTTACATAGATTAAAATATTTTTAATCTTTAAATTATATAAAAAGTCCATCATAATGATGGACTTTAATATTTTAGTAAGGGGTTGTAAAAATTTAAGGTAAAATTACATTATTAATAGCGTGAATCACTCCATTATTTGCTTGCACGTTAGTTGCAATTATATCACTTACTCTTCCAGAAGAGTCAGTTAATCTTGCTCCTCCTGAAATGTCTGCAGTAATATCTCCACTTAGTGTACTTACTGTTAAGTTGTCAGTTAAATTAGAATCTAATACATTAGCACCTCCTACAACATGGTATTTTAAAACAACATCTAGTGTTGGTTCGTCTATTTCTGATAATGAAGCTAAATTTAATTCTGTTAATAGTCTATTGAAAGCATCATTGATAGGTGCAAAAACAGTAAATGGTGCTGGTGCAGTAGCTGCGTCAGTAGATAATACCCCTACAAAATCTGTAGTTAAGTCGCTTCTAGTCAATGCACTCACCAAAGTTGAAAAGTTAGGATCTGCAGTTGCAAATGTTACTATATTTGGTAGGCCAATAACTGCATCAACTTTATGAATTACTCCATTCACTGCTAAAATGTCTGCGGCTGATACAGATGAAACACCATTAAATCTGACTCCATTAGAGGTATCTACATAAATAGATAATGGTGTCTGTGAAGCTGCACTGGTAGCTAAGGTGTTAGCATACCCCGTAGAAAGATCAGTAGATATCAAAGAGCCACTGATTACATGATTAAGTAATACTTTTGTTAAAATGTCTACAGGAACATCCTCTAAACTGTTAAAATTATTGGCACTAAGAAATGCTGCAAACGCATCATTTGTAGGTGCTAGAACAGTAAAAGGTCCTTCTCCGTTTAAAGCAGAAACTAAATTTGCTCGGTCTAATGCTGCTACTAAACTTGTTAAATCTGCAGAATCAACTGCTAGATTAACAACAGTGCTAACATCTTCAACATTTTCATCGTCATTATTGTTACAAGATTGTAATGTAGTTAACGAGATTAATAAAATAGGAATGATTTTAATTAAATTTTTCATGTATATAATTTTTTAAATTGTTTAATAAAAATATATAATCGTTAAACATAATAGATATTAAATTTTGTTAAATTAAACTCAAAGACATGTTAATTATTTATTTTAATTTAAAAAGGAAGCTTCTTTTTTTGGAAGCTAAAAAGTAATAATTTTGTGAACGAAATTAATTATCATGTCACAAACCACTAATTCAATTTTAATGATTCGCCCTATTAACTTTAGGATGAATGAGCAAACAGCTGTAAACAATTATTACCAAAAAGTTTTAGACAATATATTGCCTTCTTCTGTCAATGCTAAAGCTCAAAAAGAATTTGATGCCTATGTAGAAAAACTTAAATCCTTTGGTGTGCATGTTATTGTAATATCAGATGAAGAAAATACAGATACACCAGATTCCATATTTCCTAATAATTGGATTTCTTTTCATGAAAATGGTACAGTTGGTTTGTATCCTATGTTTGCAAAAAACAGAAGATTAGAGAGGAGAGAAGATATTTTAGATAAGTTAGAGGAGGAAGGGTTTATCATTAAAACCACAATTGATTATTCTGATGCTGAAAAACATGATGTATTCCTTGAGGGAACAGGAAGTTTATTATTAGATAGAATTAATAGAAAGGCATATTGTGCTTTATCACCAAGAGCTGATGAAGATTTATTACTTGAGTTTTGTGAAGATTTTGAATATACTCCAGTAATTTTCAATGCTAATCAAACTGTGAATTCCAAAAGAGAAGCCATATATCACACCAATGTAATGATGTGTTTAGCTGAAACATTTGCTGTCATTTGTTTAGGAAGTATAGATGATAAAAAAGAGCGAAAAAATGTTTTGAAACATTTAAAAGAGGATGGTAAAAAGGTTATTGAAATTTCAGAAGAACAAGTAGATAGTTTTGCAGGCAATATGTTACAAGTACGTGGTAAAGACAATGAATTATTTTTAGTAATGAGTCAAGCTGCTCATGATTCATTAACCACTTCACAAATAGCTCAAATAAATAATCATTGTAAAATAATTTCAAGTTCCTTAGATACTATTGAAGCTTGTGGAGGTGGAAGTGCGCGTTGCATGATGGCTGAAGTTTTTCTACCTAAAATATAAGCTGTAGATTACTAGTGCAATTATTTTATTTTAATGTTTGTTATTATACCTAAGGTTAGTGATATTTTAATATTTTAGCATAAAGAACATTTATTAATGACTTACCTTAAACATATCGGTAAATATTTCATCATGCTTGGTCAGGTTTTTAAAAGACCCCAGAGAGGAAGGGTTTTTAGAGAAGCTCTCTTTAGGGAGTTTGATGAACTTGGATTAAAATCTGTTGGAATTGTAATATTTATTTCTTTCTTTATTGGAGGTGTTATTGCTCTTCAAACAGCTTTGAATATTGAAAATCCACTCATACCTAAATATTTAGTAGGGTTTGCAACAAAACGTTCTGTAATTTTAGAATTTGCACCAACTTTTTGCTCTATTATATTAGCAGGAAAAGTAGGTTCTTATATAACTTCAAGTATTGGAAGTATGAGAGTTACAGAACAAATAGATGCACTTGAAGTGATGGGAATTAATTCTCTAAATCATTTAGTACTTCCAAAAGTTTTGGCAACAGTTTTCTTTTATCCATTCTTGATTGTATTAGCCATGTTTCTTGGAATTTTCGGTGGATGGGTAGCAGGTTTTACGTCTACAATGTTTTCAGAAATTGATTATATGCAAGGATTACAGCTAGATTTTAATCCTTTCTTAGTTCAATATGCTCTCATAAAAACATTAATATTTGCTTTTCTTATCGCAACAGTTCCTTCTTATCATGGATACTATGTAAAAGGTGGTTCCATTGCAGTTGGAAAAGCTAGTACTCAAGCTGTGGTATGGACTATTATATTAATTGTGATTACAAATTATTTTTTAACTCAATTATTGCTTACTTAAATGATTATTGTAGATAAGCTATATAAAGGTTTTGAAGGTACTCAAGTATTGAAAGGAATTTCAACTACTTTTGAGTCAGGAAAAACTAGTTTAATTATTGGACAAAGTGGATCTGGTAAAACAGTTTTTTTAAAGTCATTAATAGGTCTTCATGTTCCTGAAAGAGGAACTATCTCTTTTGATGGTGCTGTCAATACTCAGTTTACCATTGAACAAAAAAGACAATGGCGACAAGAGATTGGTATGGTGTTTCAAGGAAGCGCATTATTTGATTCACAAACTGTTCAGGAAAATGTAATGTTTCCATTGAAAATGTTTAAAAAGCAATCTCAAGAAGAAATGATAGAAAGAGTAAATTTTGTCTTGAAAAGAGTAAACTTAGAAAATTCTAATTTTAAATTTCCTGCAGAGCTTTCTGGAGGAATGCAAAAGAGAGTTGCTATTGCGAGAGCCATAGTTATGAATCCAAAATACTTATTTTGTGATGAGCCAAACTCTGGTTTAGATCCCAATACAGCCATACTAATTGATAATTTAATCCAAGAAATTACTGATGAATATCAAATAACAACAGTTATCAATACACATGACATGAATTCTGTAATGCAAATTGGGGATAAAATTGTCTTTTTAAAGGATGGTGTAAAGGCATGGGAAGGAACTAATAAAGAGGTCTTCAAAACTGATAATGAAGCTGTTGTAAAATTTGTTTATAGCTCTGAATTATTTAAAAAAGTTCGACTTGCGTATTTAAATGAAACTAAATAAAAATTTAGTTTGAAAATTGATAATTTGCTTTTATATTTGCAGCCGCTAAGGAATAAATATGACCTGGTAGCTCAGTTGGTAGAGCATCTCCCTTTTAAGGAGAGGGTCCTGGGTTCGAGCCCCAGCCCGGTCACAAAAATTAAACTCCAAACATATGTTTGGAGTTTTTTTTATTGCTTATTTAACTTTTTCTTTTAGAATTAGGTTCTCTAAATTTAATCTTTTTTGTAACCATTTAGTCATTTTAACTCCTAGTTCATCTTTATTTGTGATACTATCATACCAACTAATTGTGGCTACAGGAATTGTGTCTATTGTTTCAAAATTTGTTGAGATAACTTTTGAGAAACTAATGGTTTTTAATCCTTCGTAATTAATTTTTGCTTCTTGACTAATTTGAGTAAATGGAATTTTTTCTTTAGTTAGTTTTTCTAAAGCTTTAATTAGTTCTTTAATTTTTACATCTTTTTCCTGAATACTCTCGTCTTTAGAGGCAATTAACTTTTGATTTTTTACATATAAATCTTCAATTGACTTTACCTTGTCAGATAATTTTGAAGTTTCTTCATCTTGTGTGATTTGAAGTGTAGTGTTATTTAAGTTATATTCTATTAGTTTTGATTTCCATTTAATTTGTTCCTGCTCTGTTAATTTTTTCCCTATGTTTACTAGGTCAATTTTTTTATCAGCATAGATTATTTTTTTATTGATGATTCCTGCTCCTGTAGCTTGTTCTAAATCATCAATGAATTTAGTTGAATTTTGTTCAAATGTATTTTGTTTATATAACTGTACAAATGTATATATACTGTAAGAAAATATGACTAACGCAACAGTAGATGCTAAACGTGCAACTCTTTTTCTACTAGCAGAATTTATATATTTAACTACTGGAAAATTTAAAAATTTAATGATGACGAACGTAGCTAAAGCTATGAATATAGAATTGATAATGAACAAAAACATGGCACCTCCAAAAAACGTTAAATTACCTACAGCTAATCCATAACCAGCTGTACATAGGGGAGGCATTAAAGCTGTAGCTATAGCAATACCTGCTATCGTATTGGTCATTTCTTTATATCTACTGAGAGCTACAATAAGAGTTAAACCACCAGCAATTGCAATAAGCACATCTCTTACATCTGGTTTTGTTCTCGCCAATAATTCTGGTGTCAGTTCCTGAAATATAGGGATACTAAAGAATAAGAAGGAAGTAACAACACTGATGCCTACCATCACTCCAAGATTTACGAGAGAGCTTTTCATAGTGTCTATATCGTTGATTCCAATTGAGAGACCAATTCCTAGGATTGGCCCCATAAGTGGAGAAACTAGCATAGCGCCAATAACAACTGCTGTAGAACTTATGTTTAAACCAATTGAGGCAATAATAATTGAGAAAACTAGAATCCATGCTGTGTGACTTTTAACATGTATACCATCTTTAATTTTCTGAATAGTAACTTTTTTATCTGTTCCCTCTCTAATATCAAGAAGATCAAAAAAGAAATCTTTTAAACTAATGGCAAAACTTTTAAATTCTTTTTTTACTTTTTCTTGTTTTACATCTGATTGACTTGATTGATGGTCTTCCATATTTTTATTTTTTCATTAAAATAACCTCTGCATTTTGATTGAAAAGATAAACACGATTTGTTTTTAAATGAATGCATTCATATCGAGTTTTTCTTTTATTTCCCTTCTGATACAATTTATCTTTAAAGATAAAGCTGCTATTAACTGGTAATTCAAAGATAAAGTTCTTTCCTGTTTCAGCAATATTCTCTTTGAGAGCTAAAGATAACTTAGCGTCACTATCAGTACTTGCCTTCGGATTTTTTAAATAATTAGCTAGAGGATTTAGCATATAATTAGGAAAAATAGAGGGTTGTAAAAAAGGTAACATTAGGTGCTGGAAATTTCGTTTCCATTCTTTTCCGTGAGGTTTAACTCTTCCGTTTTCAATAAAAGTTACATGATGAGCAATCTCGTGAACTAAAGTAAGTAAAAATTGATAAGGATTTAAGTTGTTGTTAATAGTGATTTGAAGTTTTCCATTAGAGAGTTTTCTGAAATCACCATGTTTTGTTTGACGTTCGTTTACAATTTTTAAATTTATTTTATAACGTTCTAGAAGTTCTTCTAAGGTTTTGAAAGCATTTTCTGGTATGTATTTTTTGAAACTAATAGCCTGTTTTTTTTGGGTTGATAAAGGAGTAAAATTCAAAAAAAAAGTTAAGGTGTTGTGTTAGATACCTGTAGCACTTTGCCATTGTAAAATCTATTCCCTGAAATTGCAAAATTATATATATAATTTGCCATTTCATTTGCTTGAAGAGAGGCCTGGTAATCTGGAAATGCTTCTGCAAGCATTTCTGTTTGTACTGCGCCAAGAGCAAGAACATTAAATGCAATTTCTTTTTCTTTATATTCTTCTGCAAGTAATTCTGATAAGGTTATAACAGCACCTTTTGCTGAGCTGTATGCAGCTAATCCAGGAAACTTTAAACTACCTTGAATACCACCCATACTACTTATTGTTACAACATGACTCCCTTTTTTCAAAAAAGGGATGCATATTTGAGTCAATTCAGCAACACCAAAAACATTTACATCATATACTTTTAAAAAATCATCCTTTGTTAAATTCTCAAAAGGCTTATTAATTAGAAATCCAGCATTATGAATCAAAATGTCAACTTCATTCCAATTTTTGTGAATGTAAGTTGCTACTTTTATTAAGTCTTTGTTGCTACTAACATCAACCGATAAAGTAGTTATATTATTTAATTTTAAATTTTCAAGCGGAGCGCTATTTCTTGAAAGCGCCAGAACTTGAAAATTATTCTTGGCAAATTGTTGAGCTAATTCAAAACCAATTCCTCTACTAGTACCTGTAATAATTACTTTTTTCATTTCATTTCTATTTTATTGGTAATGGTTCATGTTTAATTTAAAGATATAGTATCTATTTTAAAAATCAATGTGTTGGTAAGCTCCAGCATCAGGGCTCAATAATCTTGAGACTCCTAAAATGTCTAAAGGGATCAAATTGGCTCCATCAGAATTCCCAAAGTTAATAGCTTGGCTTTCTTGCCCTATAATAAAATCATTCATAGTTGGGTTTTTAAAATGTGATACCCCATTTAGGATAATATTATCATACAAATTAGTATCATCAAAATTTATTTCTGGAATTCCAGTAAATAAATTATTGAGATCAGAAAATTTTATTAAAGAGTTAGAAACTTTAAAATTAAAAATACTTCCCTCAACTCTGTCTGGAAGAAATTCTATATTATTATTACCATCAATGATACAATTTGTAAAATTAGCGGCAACTAAGTCTCTAGTTTCGGTAATTTCTTGTCCACTAGAATTATTATAGGTGTAAAAATTGTTAATATAAACAGTTTGTAATGATCTAATTCCATTAGTCCAATAATTTGCAAACGTACTATGAGTAAAGTTATAGTTTCCACCGATAGTACACGCAAGAGATGCTTCTCCCGCATTGCCAATGACTAAATTTTTCCCATCAATACTTGTTTCTCTTCCATACAAACCAAAGTTTGAATGATTTGTGATCTCAGAATTCTTAACAATTAAAGTAGGAGTTGTATTAGATGATATTGAATCGACTAAAATCCCAATGATTCCATTTTTTATTTGAGCGTGATTAATCTCGTTTTCTTTACTTCCAGCTCTTAGCCAAATGGTTCCCCATTGGCCTGGAATATTGCTAAATGTATTTTCTAACCTGTCACCCTCAAAAACTACTTTTTCATTAAGACTCCCATTTACTTTTAAGCTTGCTCCTCGATCAATGATTAAGCCAGAATTATTGTGAAAATAAACTTTTGCTCCGGCTGTAATTGTTAATGTGCTATTTTCTGGAACAGCAGCATATCCATATATAACTGTAGGTTTTGTATTCGTAAAAATAAGTTCTTCAGTGGTTAAAAATCGCCCGTTTATGGAAGTGGTTTCACCATCTAATATCAGAGAATTTTCGGTCATAGTAAATGGATCTCTGTCAGGGTAAATAAAGTTTGCATCCTGAACGAGCGTCACCAACTCTACTTCTTGTTGATTTGTTCCGTTATCAAATAAAATCTTATCAGTATATAATGGATCTGTAATCGAAGAAATATCTACAGTGGTTTCAACAAAAACAAAAATACTATCCTTAGCTAAAATATCAATGTTTTGAAAATCTTTCCCAGGTATTCCATCCACATTTAACCTGTAGTTAGAACTCAACCCTTTCTCAAGAGCGATAGTAGGAATTGTAATGTCTTGGTTTCCTGTGTTATAAACTTTTAAGTTATAAGTTGCTGATCCAATGTTTGAAAATATAGTATCTAAAAAAACGGTGTCTTTTGAGAACTCTAATTGACCAAAACTTGGCACTGTACTAAAATCTTTTCGACAAGATGAAATAGATAAAGTTAGAATTATAGATAAAAGTATCAGTAAATTTCTCATTTAAAAATTTATTTAATAGTATAACTTTAGACTAAGTTGGTTATTGTTTTTTTATAAGTTCTATTTCGTATAGTTTTTCCCAGTTTTTCCCAGTTACAAATAATCTATTGGTTTCTTTGTCATAGGCTATTCCATTTAAAACATCATTATCTTTTATTAATTTTTGAGTTTTTTCTATTTCTTTCACTAAACCACTAAGGTTAACAATTCCCTCAACAATACCATTAGTTGGATTGATGATTGCTATTAGAGGTTTTTGCCAGTAATTAGCATAGATTTTCCCATCAATAAATTCAAGTTCATTAAGCTGACTAATGCTTTGTTTATTGGTATAGGCCTGTATGTATCTTTTTTCTTTTTGTGAAGAAGGATCTAAAAACCAAATTTTACTAGTTCCATCAGATTTTATTAATTCAGTTTCAGAATGAGTTAGGCCCCATCCTTCCTTACTTCTGTTGTAGGAGAATTCACTTTCTAATTCAAATGTATTTAGATTATAAACAAAACCTTTATTAGCTTTCCAAGTCAAAAAATAGATTTTATTATTGACGATTGTCATTCCTTCTCCAAAATATTTTTTTTCAAGCTCAATTTTTTTCAGGACTTTCCCTGTCTTTAAATCAACTTTCCTTAGGGAAGATTGTCCGTTTTGACCTGTGGTTTCATATAGGAATCCTTTATGATATTCTAATCCTTGAGTGTAGGCATTTCCATCATGTGGATAGGTATTTGTAATCTTGTATCCATAAGATATAAAAGGGGTATTGGAAAATACCTCTACAGAATTATTAATTCTTTTACTTTTCTGATCACCATAAACTACCATTGCAGAAATAATTAACTTTCCTGTTCCATACTCTTTGGTGTCTAAAATAAATGACTTTTTTTCAGATAAAATTTCATTTCCGTTTACAAAAAAAGTTACTTTCTCTATGGGAAAATCATTTTCTTCACTCAAGCTAATTTCTACTTTATCATTTAAAACAGCTTTCTTAGGAGCAACAATTGATAAATTATATTGAGATTCGCATGAAGTTATTGTTATGAATATAAACAGTAAAATAGAGAATGTGAAGATGGGTTTCATTTAGATTATTTTTATACAAATAAAACAATTTATTTGTTTGTAAATTGAAAAATATGGTTAAATTTGCATCCTCAAAACGATAATTGTGTCTTTTTGATAAATTTCGAGTAGGCTTTACCAACTTTACTCTTAATTAAACATTAAGTAGAATATTTAAAGATAGTAAACATGAAAAAAGGAATACATCCAGAAAATTATAGAATGGTAGCGTTTAAAGATATGTCTAATGAAGATGTTTTTTTAACACGTTCTACTGCTAATACAAAAGAAACTTTAGAAGTTGATGGTGTAGAGTATCCTTTAATAAAATTAGAGATATCTAGAACATCTCATCCATTTTATACTGGTAAATCTAAACTAGTTGATACAGCAGGTCGTATTGATAAGTTCAAAACTAAATACTCAAAATTCAAAAAATAATTTTTTTTGATTCACAACATAAAAAAAAGTCTCGACATTGTCGAGGCTTTTCAATTTTATTTCTAACTAAACTTCCATATAATCCTCTATAGGATTGCAAGAACAAATTAAGTTTCTGTCTCCAAAAGCCTCATCTACTCTTCTAACAGTTGGCCAGAATTTGTTATCGTGAACAAACTCTAGAGGAAATGCAGCTACTTGTCTAGAATAAGGAAAGTCCCATTCATCAGCAGTAATCATAGCCATTGTATGTGGAGCATTCTTTAAAACATTATTCGGTTGATCTTTGATTGCAAATGCTATCTCTTTTCTAATAGAAATCATTGCTTCACAAAATCTATCTAATTCATTAATATTTTCAGATTCAGTAGGTTCAATCATCATTGTTCCAGCAACAGGAAAAGAAACTGTTGGAGCGTGAAAACCATAATCCATCAATCGTTTTGCAATATCTACAACTTCAATTCCATTTTCTTTAAAATCACGACAATCAATAATCATTTCATGAGCAGCTCTTCCCATTTCTCCTTTGTATAAAGTATCATAATGTCCGTCTAGTCTTTCTTTAATGTAGTTTGCATTTAGAATAGCTAATTTTGTAGAGTCAGTTACTCCTTTTGATCCCAGCATTTTAATGTAACCATAGGAAATTAGACAAGCTAATGCACTTCCCCACGGAGCAGCAGATATAGCGGTAATTGCTTTTTCACCCCCAGTTGGAATAAGAGGATTTGTTGGTAAAAAAGGAACCAGTTGTGGAGCAACGCAAATTGGACCAACTCCTGGACCACCTCCACCATGAGGTATAGCAAATGTTTTGTGTAAGTTGAGGTGACAAACATCTGCGCCAATGGTTGCAGGATTTGTTAAACCTACTTGGGCATTCATGTTGGCACCGTCCATATATACTTGACCTCCATTGTCATGAATAATTTGTGTAATTTCTTTAATTGCGCTCTCAAAAACACCATGAGTGGATGGATAAGTTACCATCAAAGCAGCTAAATTATCTTTATATTTTAATGCCTTTTCTTTAAGGTCAAGAACATCAATATTTCCGTTTTCAGCTGTTTTTGTAACAATTACTTTCATTCCCGCCATTACTGCTGAGGCAGGATTAGTTCCATGAGCAGAAGCAGGAATTAAACAAATATTTCTATGATGATCTCCATTGTTAATATGATAAGCTCTAATAGTCATCAAGCCAGCAAATTCTCCTTGAGCTCCAGAATTTGGTTGCAGTGAAGTACCTGCAAAACCTGTAATTTCATTTAATTGTTCTTCCAGTTTAGTCAATACCTCCTGATATCCTTCTGCTTGATTTAGAGGAACAAATGGATGAATATTACCCCAGTTTGCATGACTTAGTGGAAGCATCTCTGAGGCAGCATTTAATTTCATTGTACATGAACCTAGCGAGATCATAGAATGATTTAATGCTAAATCTTTACGCTCTAGTCTTTTTATATATCGCATCATTTCAGTTTCTGATTGAAATGAGTTAAATATCTCGTTGTCTAGAAAAGAAGTGTTTCTTTTAGCTAAGTCAGGAATAGAGTCAATTTCTGTAAAACTTGTGATTAATTTTTCAGGAAGGTCAAAAGCGCTTGTAAATGTGAAAAGTATGGCATTTATTTCCTTTAGTCCTACAGTTTCGTTTATTGAGATAGAGATAGTCTCGTTATCTATGTAGTTAAAATTAATATTTTGGGATTCAGCTGTGTTTTTCAGAGTAATTGCATCTGCTTTTATGGTAATTGTGTCAAAATAATGGCTATTAATTTGTTTAAATCCTAAATCATTTAATGCAGTGGCTAGTGTAGTTGTACTTTTATGAACAGAATCGGCAATGAACTGAATTCCTCTTTTTCCGTGATAAGTGGCATACATTCCTGCCATAACTGCAAGTAGTACTTGAGCTGTACAAATATTTGAAGTTGCTTTTTCTCTTTTGATGTGTTGCTCTCTAGTTTGAAGAGCCATTCGAAGTGCTCTATTTCCATTTTTATCTTTCGTAACACCAATAATTCTTCCAGGAATACTTCTTTTATAAGCTGATTTTGTAGCAAAATATCCAGCGTGAGGTCCACCATAGCCTAAAGGAATACCAAAACGTTGGGTAGTTCCTACAACTACATCAGCTCCAAATTCTGCAGGAGCTTTTAATTTTACAAGAGATAAAATATCAGCAGCAACAGCTACTTTAATATTGTTGGCATTAGCCTTTCCAATAAAGTTAGTGTAATCATAAACTTGACCATGTTTTCCTGGATATTGAACAATAGCTCCATAATATTCATCTGAGAAATCAAATTCTTCATGATTTCCAACTACTAAATTTACTCCAATAGGAATTGCTCTAGTTTTTAATACAGATAAAGTTTGTGGCAATACTTCCTCGGAAACAAAGAACTTATTTACACCTGCTTTTTTTTGTGATCTTTCACGTACATCAAATAATAAAGCCATTGCTTCAGCTGCAGCTGTAGACTCATCTAACAGAGAAGCATTAGCCAATTCCATACCGGTTAAATCGCATACCATGGTCTGATAATTTAACAAGGCTTCCAATCTTCCTTGAGCAATTTCTGCTTGATAAGGTGTGTATGCAGTATACCATCCTGGGTTTTCTAATATATTTCTTTTGATGACACTTGGCACTATAGCTTCATGATATCCAAGTCCAATGTAACTCTTAAATATTTTATTTTTCTTTGAAAGTTCTTCAATGTGGTTTAAATATTCATATTCACTCATTGGATCTTCCAAATCCAGAGATTTTTGAAGTCTAATATCCTCCGGGATAGTCTCCTTAATCAATTGGTCAAGACTTTTAATTCCAATAACATCAAGCATTTGCTTTTGTTCATTTTCATCTGGTCCAATATGTCTTCTTTGAAATGAATTAGTGTTCATTGGTATAGTGTTATTAATTTTATACAAAATTAACGAAAAAATGAGAAATTATTTACTTATAAAATAGTTAAAAAACTATCAAATAATTAACATGTAATTGTTGATAAAAGAATTCTTATTTTTGTTTAATGACTTATCTGAAATTAATCTTTAATTTTTACATTAACTCTAGTATTCACGTGGCTTTGTCGGTGTATTCGCTTGTTAGAATTACAGAATTATATGCAGGAATATCTTACAATGAAAACTTAGATTATTTTATTTTTTATGGAACCATAACTGGTTACAATTTTATTAAGTATGCAGGTGTAGCTAAATTCTATCATATGAGTCTGACAAAAAACATGAGATTGATTCAAATTTTTTCTTTTTTAAGTTTTTGTTTTCTTATTTATTATGGCACAAAAATTTCTTCAGTAGCGTTGTTTTATTTTTTTCCTTTTATGATCATTACTTTTATTTATGTAGTGCCTTTTCTTAGTGGATTTCAAAAAAATTTAAGAAAAGTAAGCTATTTAAAAATATTCCTAGTAGCTTTTGTTTGGGCAGGTGTTAGCTCTAGTATTCCTTTATTAGTTGATGAAACTCTCATAGGTGTTGACTTAATTCTATCGTTTTTGCAACGGATGTTTTTTGTTTTGGTTTTAATATTTCCTTTTGAAATTAGAGACATGCATCTAGATATTAAAGACATTAAAACTCTTCCTCAAAAGATTGGAGTTGAAAAAACAAAAAAAGTTGGTTTTGTTTTGCTGCTTTTTACATTAACCCTTGAGTTTTTATTAACAGAATCGCTAATAAATAAAAATATTTTCCTAATAATTTGTTTTATTTTACTTTTATTTTTGATGCGTTCCACTCAAAAACAATCTAAATACTACAGCTCTTTTTGGGTAGAGTCTCTACCGGTTTTATGGTGGATATTACTTCTTGTTTTTTAAAAATTAAGTTTAATAATTCCATTAAATAACAATTCTTTGGGTGGTTTATAATAATTGATGAAAACGTTGTAGTAAAAAAATAATTCTTGTGTGAAATTATAGCTTCTCATTTTGTAAATTTATTGCATAGAATAAAGTAAACATGATTCAAACAAAAAGAAATTTTGTATTTGATTTTGATAGCACATTGACAAGCGTTGAAGCTCTAGATGTTTTAGCAGAAATTTCGTTGGTTAATAATAGTAAAAAAGACGAGATAATTAATGAGATAGTAGACATTACTAACCTTGGAATTGATGGTAGAATTTCCTTCACAGAATCCTTAGAAAAAAGGATACAACTATTAAATGCAAAAAAATCGGATCTTCCAATTCTTATCAATCAGTTACGAAAGAAGGTTTCTATTTCTATCGAGAGAAATAAAGAATTTTTTGAAAAATTTTCTGATGATATTTACGTTATTTCTTGTGGCTTTAAAGAGTTTATTGACGATATAGTTAAAGATTACAATATTCCTACAGAGAGAGTTTTTGCCAATACATTTGAATATGATGATAATGATATAATTGTAGGTTTTGACAGTAACAATGTGTTGTCTACTCACAATGGGAAAATTGAATGTTTAAAAAATTTAGATCTTGAGGGTGAGATTCAAGTAATAGGTGATGGATATAGTGATTACGTTACAAAAGAAGCCGGAGTTGCTGATACTTTTTTTGCATACACCGAAAATATTTCTAGAGAAAAGACGATAGAAAACGCAGATCACATTACGCCAAATTTTGATGAATTTTTGTATGTAAATAAGCTTCCAAGAAACATTTCATATCCTAAAAATAGAATCAAAATTTTATTATTAGAAAATGTTCATCCAGATGCTTTTGAAAAATTAACTGGAGATGGGTTTTCTGTAGAAACTGTAAAAACTAGTTTATCTGAAGATGAATTAATAAAAAAATTAGAAGGAGTTCATGTGTTGGGTATAAGGTCCAAAACTAAAGTAACCAAGAGAGTAGTAGAATCGGCTACCAAATTAATGAGTATTGGTGCTTTTTGTATTGGAACTAAGCAGATAGATTTAGATGCATGTAAAGAAAACGGAATTACTGTTTTTAATGCGCCATACAGCAACACTAGATCTGTTGTAGAATTAGCCATTGGTGAGATTATTATGCTCATGCGATCAGTATTCCAAAGAAGTACAGAATTACACAATGGACAATGGAATAAAACAGCTGAAGGCTCAAGAGAGGTAAGAGGTAAAAAATTAGGAATAGTTGGATATGGAAATATTGGGAAACAACTATCAGTTTTAGCTGAGTCATTAGGAATGGATGTCTACTATTATGATGTAGAGGATAAGTTAGCTCTAGGAAATGCTACAAGAATTCAAAATTTAAAAGAGTTACTAGCTATTTCTGATGTAGTAACATTACATATAGATGACAATGCAGCTAATAAAAATTTTATAGGTAAGAATGAGCTAGCTCAAATGAAAAATGGAGCACATCTAGTAAATCTTTCTAGAGGATTTGTGGTAGACATCAAAGCGCTTAGAGAAGTTTTGGAGTCAGGGAAACTAGCAGGAGCTGCTATAGATGTATATCCAGAAGAGCCAAGAGCTAATGGGGAGTATTATACAGATTTAAAAGGGTTAGATAATGTTATATTAACTCCGCATGTAGGGGGAAGTACAGAAGAAGCACAGCGAGATATTGCAGATTTTGTACCTGGAAAAATAATGGCCTACATAAATTCTGGAAATACAGTAGATGCTGTTAATTTTCCTAATATTAGATTGCCAAGACAAATTAAAGCCCATCGTTTTTTACATATTCACAAAAATGTGCCAGGGGTTATGGCAAATATCAATAGAGTATTAGCTGAATTTGAATTAAATATCATAGGTCAATTTTTATCTACCGATGCAAAAGTTGGATACGTAATTACAGATATAGATAAAGAATACAATAAGAAAGTAATTAAAGCACTAAAAGACGTTGAAGGAACCATAAAGTTTCGGGTATTGTATTAATGCTGTTTGTCAAAAAAATCATAAAAATTATTTTCTAAAAAATGATTGTTCTATATTTGAGAGCAATCATTTTTTATTTAATGACTTACCAAAATTCACTAGACTTCGCCAAACAATTAGATCAAGAAGATCCAATCTCTTACCTTAGAAATGAATTTCATATTCCAAGAGATAAAGAGGGAAAAGAATGGCTTTATTTTACGGGAAATTCGTTAGGGTTACAACCAAAAATTACTTCTAAATATATTGAGCAAGAGCTTGATGATTGGGCAAATTTTGGGGTAGAAGGACATTTTGAAGCTAAAAACCCATGGTTGTCATATCATGAGCTTTTAACTGATACTATGGCGAAAGTTGTTGGTGCAAAGCCTGTTGAAGTAGTTGTTATGAATACATTAACAACGAATCTTCATTTATTGATGGTGTCTTTTTATCAGCCTTCAAAAACCAAGTATAAAATAATTATTGAAAGTGATGCATTTCCATCAGATAGATATGCTGTTCAGTCGCAATTATCTTTTCATGGATTCGATCCAGAGGAAGCTCTCATAGAATGGAAACCAAAAGAAGGAAAAGAATTACTTGAATTAGAGGATTTGAAATCCATACTTGATTCACAAGGTGATGAGGTAGCTTTGTTATTAATTGGTGGAGTTAATTATTACACAGGGCAATATCTGGATATCAAAAAAATTGCTGAATTAGGGCATGCAAAAAAATGTATGGTAGGAATAGATTTAGCTCACGGAGCAGGAAATATTCAACCCAATCTTCATGACAGTTCTATTGATTTTGCAGCTTGGTGTACCTATAAGTATTTAAATTCTGGACCTGGAAGTTTATCAGGATTGTTTGTACATGAAAAACATGCACAAAGAAAAGATTTACCAAGATTTGCAGGTTGGTGGAATCACAATAAAGAAACACGATTTAATATGAGGCAACCTTTTGATGTGATGAGTGGTGCAGAGGGTTGGCAATTAAGTAATCCTCCTATTTTATCAATGGCAGCTATTAAGGCATCTCTAGATATTTTTGAAAAAGTAGGGATGGACGCATTGGTTAAAAAATCAAAAAAATTAACAGGTTTCTTTGAGTATCTAGTCAATGAAATAGCTTCAGATACTATCAAGATAATAACTCCTACTAATCCAAATGAAAGAGGTTGTCAGTTGTCTTTACAAGTTAAAAACGCAGATAAAAATCTTCATAAAAAATTAACAGAAAATAATATCATAACAGACTGGCGAGAACCGGATGTTATTAGATGTGCTCCAGTACCAATGTATACAAGTTTTGAAGATGTTTATCATATGGTAACAATTTTAGAAAGTTTATTGTAAATGAATAAAAAAGAGAAAATACTTATTGTTGGAGCTGGTTTGTGTGGCTCTATGTTAGCATTAAGATTGGCTCAAAGAGGCTATCAAGTGGTAGTTTATGAAAGCAGATCTGATTTACGAAAGTCAGATATTTCAGCTGGAAGATCAATTAATTTAGCTTTATCGAACAGAGGTTTAAAGGCTCTTCAGATGGCTGGTGTTGAGGAAAAGGCAAGAGAGTTGTGTATTCCAATGAAAGGTCGTTTAATGCATGATGCAGCATCAAATACTTTTGAATCTAATTATTCAGGAAGACAAGGAGAGTGTATCAATTCAATATCAAGGGGAGACCTAAACGGACTATTGCTTTCCGAAGCAGAAAAATATTCAAATGTAAAAATTCATTTCAACACCAAGTGTTTAGAGATAGATATAGAAACTAAAATAGCATGTTTTCAATCTTTTGATTCTGAAAAACAATTTACTGTACAGGCAGATGTTATTTTTGGAACAGATGGTGCTGGTTCCTCATTGAGAAAAAGCTATGAAAAACAATTTCCTGAGTTTAGTGTAACCCAAGACTTTCTGACACATGGATATAAAGAACTCGAAATACCTGCTGATAAAAATGGAAACCATGTCATAAGTAAAGAACATCTTCATATATGGCCTCGCGGAGATTATATGCTTATCGCACTCCCAAATATGGATGGAAGTTTTACTGTAACGTTATTTTTAAGTTATTCTGAAGGATTGTATAATTTTGACAATCTAGTTACAGAAGAAAAGATTATAGAATTTTTTAAAAAAGACTTTCCGGATACTTTATCATTAATTCCAGATATATTAAAAGAATTTGAAAATAATCCAACAGGTAAGTTAGGGACTATTAAGTGCTATCCGTGGTCCTATAAAGGAAATACATTATTACTTGGAGACTCCTCGCATGCTATTGTACCTTTTTATGGACAAGGAATGAATGCTTCTTTTGAAGATGTTTATGTTTTTGACACCGTGTTAAATCAATTTGAAGGAGACTGGTCAACAGTATTTTCAGAATTTCAAAAAAAACGAAAAATTGATACAGACGCTATTGCAGATTTAGCTATTGATAATTATTACGAAATGCGTGATCATGTTGCTAACCCGTTATTCAAAGAGAAAAGAAATATTGAAATGAACTTAGAAAAGTATTTTCCAACAGAATATTTTTCTAAATATTCTTTGGTTACTTTTAATGAGTATATTGGATACAATGAAGCAATGACAAAAGGAAGAGCACAAGATAAAGTCTTACTAAAAATGGCACAAAACCCTATGTATTCTTCTTCATTACAAACGTCTAAAGAGTTAATGAATAAAATCTTATATAAAGTACGAGAGGAAACAAACAAACTTTTGATGTGATTTTTTTGAGTAAAATAACAAATATAAAGTAGTTAAATGTTTTATTAATAGCATCTAATAAGACTAAAAGTCTTCAAAATTGTATTTTAATGAACTTGTGTATATTTATACTTTAGCTTATGCGTAAACCAATTACATTTTAGCCTTAAAGTTGATTACTAATTATATAATTAAAAAAATGAGTACTAAAGTATCGCCAAGAGGAGCTTACCCTCATGTAAAAGTTGTAGGAGATTTTATTTTTGTATCAGGGACTAGTTCTCGAAGAGCAGATAACAGTATAGCTGGAGTAACGATTATTGATGAAATGGGAACGAAGCGATTAAATATTGAAGAACAAACTAGAGAAGTTTTGCGAAATATTGACAAAAATCTTCAAACTGTTGGGGCTAATATAAAAGATGTGGTAGATGTTTCTTCTTTTCTTGTTAATATGAATGATTTTGCAGGATATAATAAAGCCTATGGAGAGTTTTTTGAAAAGGAAACAGGTCCAACGAGAACTACTGTAGCTGTTCATCAATTACCTCATCCAGATTTGGTTGTAGAAATTAAAGTAACAGCTTACAAAAAACAGTAATTTTAGACTAATGAAAAAAAATCAAACACTATTCATTTTTATATTTTTTACGATCTCCTTGTTTGCTCAGGAAAATTGGAATCAACTAATAGATGTTAAATTACCCGAAGTAATTTCAAGTCATAGAACATTTGTAAGTATTCCGAATATACCAACAGACATTCAAAAAATGTATAAAAATGTTGCCTGGGTTAAAGAACAATACAAAAAAGTTGGTTTTCAATTGAAAACATTAGAGTCCTCTACGTTACCGGTTTTACTAGCAGAACGAGTTGTTAATCCTACATTTAAAACAATTTTATTTTATTTTCATTTAGATGGTCAGGATGTTAATCCAACAAGTTGGAATCAAAAAGATCCATTTATTCCTGTGTTAAAAGAGCAAAGCAATACCGGACAATGGAATGAAATTGAATGGTCTAGAATTAATGAACAAATAGACGATGAGTGGCGAATCTTTGCAAGGGCTGCTGCTGATGATAAAGCACCTATTATAATGTTTCTATCAGCTTTAGAATTATTACAATCGGCGAATCAAAATCCAAAATTTAATATTAAAATAATTTTTGATTTAGAGGAAGAATATGGATCAAATGGTTTTTTATCTACACTACAAAAATATAAGGAAGAATATGAGGCTGATTATATGATTATTATGGATGGTCCTGCCCATAATTCTAACCAACCCACATTAACTTTTGGTTGTAGAGGTGTTGCTAGTTGCAGTATTACTACTTATGGGTCTAAATTACCCCAACATAGTGGTCATTACGGAAATTATGTTGCAAATCCTGTGTTCAGACTTTCAAGATTGTTAACATCTATGAAGTCAGAAAATGGAAAGGTATTAATAGATGACTATTATAAAGGAATAAGTATTTCAAAGGAGGTATCTGATATACTTAAATCTGTTCCAGATAATAAAAAAGATATAAATAATGCTTTGATGATTTTTAAAGAAGAAAATGTTGGGAAAAATTATCAAGAATCATTACAATATCCCACCTTAAATGTGAGACAAATAGAAACTTCTTGGAAAGGAAAAGCTTTAAAAACAATTATCCCAGAATATGCAACAGCTCACCTAGATGTTCGTTTAGTTGAGGAGACAGATGGTAAAAAACAGCTAGAGAAAATTAAAAATCACATCAAGAATCAAGGATATTTAGTGTTGGATAGGTCTCCATCTGATACGGAAAGGTTAACATATGATAAGATTGCAACTTTTAAAGGAAATTCAGGAGTGAATGCCTTTAGAACTGCATTGAATGATCCCTTTGGAGAAAAACTCAGAAGTTCATTAACGAATACTTTTGGTAAAGAGCCAGTAAGTATAAGGACAATGGGAGGCACAGTCCCCATTATACCAGCTATTAATGAATTAGATATTCCTGCTATTATTGTTCCAATGGTAAATATGGATAACAATCAACACAACCCTAATGAAAATATACGAATTGGAAATATTAGACAAGGAATTAAAATTTGTCTTTCAATATTAAATACCAGTTTTAACGAGTAGTTTTTTGAGCTACATAACTAATAAGATGTTATATCTAATTTAGCTGGACACAGAAATTAGCATGAAAATTAAAAATTACATTAACGGTGAATTTGTAAATCCAATTTTAGATAATTGGATTGATAATTATAATCCTTCTAACGGTGAGATTTATAGTCAAATTCCTAATTCTTCAGATATAGATTTAAAAAATGCATTTAAAGCGGCAAAAAATGCATTTCCAAAATGGTCTGAAACAACTTTAGAAAAAAGATCACAAATTCTCTCTAATATTGCTCATTTAATAACTGAAAAATTACCAGAACTTGCTGCAGCTGAATCTAAAGATAATGGAAAGCCTCTAGAGTTGGCTAAATCTATTGATATTCCTAGAGCTGCTGCTAATTTTCAGTTTTTTGCCAATGCTATTACTCAATTTGCCTCAGAAACCCATGATAGTGTTGGATTAAATGCTATTAATTTTACACTTAGACAACCTATTGGTGTTGTTGGATGCATTTCACCATGGAATTTGCCTCTGTATTTATTTACATGGAAAATTGCACCTGCAATAGCTGCAGGAAATTGTGTTGTGGCTAAACCAAGTGAAATTACTCCAATGACTGCTTTTTTGTTAGGGGAGATATTAAATGAAGCAGGGCTACCAAAAGGCGTTTTAAATATTGTTCACGGTACAGGGAAAACTATAGGGCAGGCCATTGTTGCTCATCCAGAAATCAAAGCGATTTCATTTACTGGAGGCACCCAAACAGGGGCTCATATTGCTAAAGTTGCAGCGCCAATGTTTAAGAAATTATCGCTTGAGTTGGGTGGAAAAAATCCAGCTATTATTTTTGCAGATTGTAATTACGATGAGATGCTTGAAGCTACCGTTAGATCTTCATTTGCTAATCAAGGTCAAATTTGTTTATGTGGAAGTAGAATTTTTATTGAAGCATCAATCTATCAAAAATTTAAAACTGATTTTATAACTGCTGCATCAAAATTAAAAGTTGGTAACCCTTTTGATTCAAGCTCAGATTTGGGTGCTTTAGTTTCAAAACCACATCTAGAAAAAGTTAGGTCATATATTGATAATGCAGCGCAATATGGAGGAAAAGTAATTTTTGGAGGAAATTCAGTTTCTATTCATAATTTTGAAAGTGGCTATTATTTAGAGCCTACCATCATAGAAGTTAAAGATAATTCATGTGTGTTAAATCAAGAAGAAATATTTGGCCCCGTGGTAACTATTATGCCTTTTAATAATGAAAATGAAGTATTAGCAATGGCAAATGATAGTTCTTACGGATTGTCTGCTACATTATGGACCAATGATCTAAAGAAAACTATGAGAATCTCTAGGCAGATTCATACAGGAATCGTTTGGGTAAATACATGGTTGTTACGAGACCTTAGAACTCCATTTGGAGGCGTTAAAAATTCAGGTGTTGGAAGAGAAGGAGGTCTAGAGGCTCTGCGCTTTTTTACAGAACCAAAAAATATTTGTATTAAATACAATTAATAATCAACATAGATATATACTATACATATGGAATTAGGATTGCAAAATAAAAACGCACTTGTTTGCGGGAGTACTCAGGGCATAGGAAGGGCTACAGCATTTGCTTTGGCTAAAGAAGGTGTAAATGTTACTTTAATTGCTAGAAACAAAGAAATACTTCAAGAAGTTCTAAAGAAACTTCCTCAAAATGGGCAGCAAAAACATGGATATTTAGTTGCAGATTTTTCAAATCCAGACCAAGTTAAGCATGTTGTATCTACTTGTAACAGCTTTCATATTTTAATCAATAATACAGGAGGGCCTAAAAGTGGAGCTATCATAGATGCTAGTATAGATGAGTTTTCGGCGGCTTTTCAAATGCATGTATTAGTCAATCAAATATTAGTGCAATCAGTAGTTCCTTTTATGAAAAAACAATGTTTTGGAAGAATTATAAATATTATTTCAACTTCTGTGAAAGAACCAATACCCGGTTTAGGTGTTAGTAATACCATTAGAAATGCTGTAGCTAATTGGTCAAAAACAATGGCAAGTGAATTGGCAGAGTTTGGAATAACCATGAATAATGTATTACCAGGATTTACAGATACAGCGCGTTTAGATCAGATTATTAAAATAAAAGCAACAGCTGCAAATACTTCAATAGAGGAAATGGCTGAAATCATGAAAAATTATGTACCAGCAAAACGATTTGCAAAACCTGAAGAAACCGCAGCAGCAGTAACATTTTTGGCAAGTAATACTGCAAGTTATATTACAGGAGTTAACCTTCCTGTAGATGGGGGTAGGACAAAATCACTATAAGATAATTTGCCTAATAATGCTAAATTTTTAGGAGTTATAAAAAATACCATATATTGAAACAAATTCAACATTATAAAACTCATGGAAATTAAAAAACCTTTTAACTTACAGAAATGGATAAATGACAATAGACATTTATTAAAACCACCTGTAGGGAATAAAAATCTGTATGTAGAGTCAGGAGATTATATAGTTATGATTGTTGCAGGACCAAATGCTAGAAAAGATTATCATTATAATGAAACGGAAGAACTGTTTTATCAAATAGAAGGGGAGATACTTGTAAAAACACAACAAAAAGGGAAGCTTGTTGAAATTCCCATAAAAGCTGGTGAGATGTTTCTTTTGCCTGCAAAAATCCCACATTCACCCGTAAGATCAGAGGGTTCAATAGGATTAGTAATTGAAAGAAAAAGAACTAAAGAACAAAAAGACGGCTTGCTGTGGTTTTCAGAAACTGCAAATGAGTTGCTTTATGAAGAGTACTTTACGTTAACTAATATTGAAAAAGATTTTCTTCCTGTTTTTAAAAGGTTTTATTCAAATGAAGTATTAAGAACCTGCCCCAAAACTGGAGAAATTATGGAGGTAGATATAAGATTCTATGATCAATAATATTTCTTAATGAAACGCAAACTAAGAATTAACGGACATTCACATTTGCTTCCTTATCCGGAGCAGATTCCTTTATTTATGAAAGAAAAGGAAATTTTCTGGGTAGATGATGAACGAAAGCACATGCTCCAAAAAGGATGGAAGCGTCCGGTAACAGACTCTAGTTTTTTCTTAGATGAAAAACTATTGTGGATGGAAAAAAATAAAATAGATCACGCAGTAGTCTTAAACCTTTCTCAGCTTTATGGTAACGGATTACGTTTAGAGGAAATGAAAAAAGCACTGCGTTTTCAAAATGATTTTAATGCTAAAATACAACAAGATTATCCCTCAAAATTTACTTGTGGTTTTGTAGTTCATCCTGGTTTTATTCAGGGTGCTTTATGGGAAATTGAGCGATGTGTAGAGGTGCTAGATTTGAAAGTTTTATGCTTGCCAACTCATTTTATGGATTCTATAGGGCAATGGAGATGTGTTTTTGATAAAGAGAATGATCCAATTTTTGAATTAGCAGATAAGTATAAATTAGCCATAGAAATTCATCCCTATGATGGTGATAAAATGATAAAATTAGAAAATACTTCTTGGCGTTTTCATTTAATTTGGATGTTGGCTCAATGTGGTGATGCATACCATTTTTACACATTAAACGGAATGCAAGAGCGTTTTCCTAATATAAGAACATGTTTTGCTCATGGTGGACAATTGGCTCAGATGAATTTAGGAAGAAGAATACAAGGGTTTGATGGTAGGCCAGATCTATTTGAAGGTAAAATACACCCAAGAAAAGCCGTAGGTCATCCAAATATTTATTTTGATACCTTGGTGCATGATACAGATTCTTTAAAATTAATGATAGAGCGTCAAGGGTCTAATCAAGTAATTATGGGACTAGACGATCCCTATCCTCTGGGAGAAATGGAAAGTGATGCTCAATCATCTTACCCGGGAAAACTCCTAGATTTAGCAAAAGAGCGTTCAATTATTGATCAAAAACAATATCACGAGATTTGGGAAGATAATACCTTACGCTGGTTGTTTGGAGAGGATGAAAAAACGAAACAAGATCTTATAAATAAAATTTTAACTTAGAATAATTGATACTAGTATTAAAAATACCAAAGCAAATTGGTTTTAAAGTATCTAGAGTTTCTTTATTTTTTTTAATAAATCGTTAAAGTAGTCACCTTATTCGATAACTATTTTAAAAATATCGCTTTTATTTAATTTAAAAGCAACTTCCTTAAACTTAGGTGGGCCAAATCTCCCTTTTTTTTGATTTGAAAATCCATAGGGTTCCTTTGGAATACCCAAAAAATTAGTGTCTATTTTTTTATTTTCATTCAAATCTTGAAAAAAGGAAAAAGCATATTCACCTTTTTCAAGTAAATTAAAAACAATTTTTGCTTTGTGATTTTTTATGGGAACTTCAGCGCTTCTAAAGATTTCTTTCATGTAATTTTTCTCAGAGTCATACAATGCTAGTAGTACATGACCCTTATTGTACTTTGTTGTAGTGATTTCTAAAGTAATTGTTAGGGTTTTATTTTCCTGAGCAGTTAGGGTAGAAATACCATTAAATAAAAGTAAAAAGGAGATTAAAAAGAATTTCATTTTATCTTATAATTATTCAAATATCTTTTGATTTTTTTAATCCCTAGCATAAAAAATTCCCAATTTTTTATGTTAAGATTCTTTATTTATAAATCTTCTGTATAAAAACCAAATTTGATAGTGTACTCAATTCAATCTTAAATTTAGTTTAATTAATGGTAATGGTGAATCTGAATTGATAAGTTTAGAAATTATTTTAAACCTTAGTTCCTCTATATTACTATTAAAATATTTTGCCCATTTATTCTCTTTAAATAGATGTTTAATTTGTTTTTCTTTTATTTGAGCTTTATTTAAAGTAAGTAAATTTGGTCTTTTTTTTGATTTTGAAATTTTAATTTTTGTTTTTTTTGTTTCAAAATTTACTGAAATATAAAATAATTTTTCAGTCTCATGTAACGAATAAAAATCTTTCCATTTTGCAAATGCCAATACTGTTTGTTGATTTTTATAAGATGAAGATGGTATCAATTTCCACCTACAAGAGGCAACTCTTCCCCAATGGTTTGATTTTCTGTAGACTCCTTCTTTTGTAAAGAAATAAAGACTGTTATGTTTGCTCTTGTAACAATTTTTTTCATCAATATCCATATGATTTACCTCTTTAAACTCACAGTATGTATTTTTGAAAAAGGTATTTTTATTGAAAGTAATCAATCGGTATTTAATTAAAATAATAAAACGCAACCAAATTAATGATTGCGTTTTATTATTTATATAATTTCTAGAAAATTATTTAACTTCTTCGAAATCTACATCTTCTACATTATCACTTTCTGTTGCTGATTCTGGCTGACCTTGATCTGCACCAGGATTTGCTCCAGCTTCTTGTTCTGCTTTGTACATTTCTTCAGAGGCAACTTTCCAAGCTTCATTAATCTTTTCCATAGCAGCATCAATTTGAGCTAAGTCTTTAGACTCATGTGCAGCTTTTAGTTCTACTAGAGCAGCTTCAATTGGACCTTTTTTATCATCAGATAATTTTTCTCCAAATTCTTTCAGTTGCTTTTCTGTTTGAAAAATCATTCCATCTGCAGCATTTATTTTCTCTACAGTTTCTTTAGCTGTCTTATCTGCATCGGCGTTAGCTTCAGCATCTTGCTTCATTTTTTCAATTTCTTCCTCTGATAAACCAGACGAGGCTTCAATTCTAATTTCATGAGACTTGTTAGTTCCTTTATCTAAAGCTGAAACTTTAATAATTCCGTTGGCATCTATATCAAAGGTAACTTCTATCTGAGGAATTCCTCTTCCAGCTGGCGGTAGTCCATCTAAATGGAAACGACCAATTGTATTATTGTCAGCAGCCATTGCTCTTTCACCTTGCAATACGTGAATTTCAACAGATGGTTGGTTGTCTACTGCAGTAGAAAATACTTGTGATTTCTTTGTTGGTATGGTAGTATTTGCATCAATTAATTTAGTAAATACATTACCCATTGTTTCAATACCTAACGATAATGGGGTAACATCTAATAATAAAACATCTTTTACCTCACCTGTTAAAACTCCACCTTGTATTGCGGCTCCTAATGAAACTACTTCATCTGGATTTACACCTTTACTTGGAGACTTTCCAAAGAATTTTTCAACTGCTTCTTGGATAGCTGGTATCCTTGTAGAACCTCCTACTAAAATAATTTCATCTATATCTGAAGTAGTTAGATCAGCATTTTTTAATGCAGTTTGACATGGTTTGATGGTTCTTTTTACAAGGTCATCAATTAATTGCTCAAACTTTGCTTTTGATAAAGTTCTTACCAAGTGTTTTGGGCCACTTGCAGTAGCTGTAACGTATGGTAAATTTATTTCTGTAGAAGTTGTGCTTGATAATTCTATCTTCGCTTTTTCAGCAGCTTCCTTTAAACGTTGTAACGCCATTGGATCTTTTCTTAAATCCATATTTTCGTCAGCTTTGAATTCTTCTGCTAGCCAGTTGATAATTTTTTCATCAACATCATCTCCACCTAAATGAGTGTCTCCGTCCGTAGCTAATACCTCAAAAACTCCATCTCCTAATTCAAGTATAGAAACGTCATGAGTTCCTCCACCAAAATCAAATACAACAATTTTTTTATCGTCATTAGATTTGTCTAGACCATAGGCTAAAGCTGCTGCTGTTGGTTCGTTAATAATTCTACTAACTTTTAAACCAGCTATCTCACCAGCTTCTTTTGTGGCTTGTCTTTGGGCATCATTAAAATATGCAGGGACTGTTACCACAGCTTCAGAAACATCTTGACCTAAATAGTCTTCTGCAGTTTTTTTCATTTTCTGTAATACCATAGCTGATATTTCTTGTGGTGTATACAAACGACCATCTATATCAACACGAGGTGTGTCATTATCGCCCTTAACTACTTTATAAGGTACTCTGGTAACTTCTTTATTAGATTCTGAAAACTTATTTCCCATGAATCTTTTGATTGAATAAACCGTTTTTGTTGGATTAGTAACTGCTTGACGTTTTGCTGGGTCTCCAACTTTTCTTTCTCCACCCTCTACAAAAGCAACAATAGAAGGAGTAGTTCTTTTTCCTTCTGAGTTAGGAATTACAACAGGTTCATTACCTTCCATTACTGAAACACATGAATTGGTTGTTCCTAAATCGATTCCAATAATTTTACTCATAATTTTATATTTATAATTAAATTCTTCAATTTATTTTACAAATTATTGACAATTTGTATGCCAATAGATTATTAATTAAAGTTTGTCATATTTTTAAACTATTTTCTCTTTTTTTGATGACATTTTGACAGAAATTAAATAGTTGTTAGCTAAATTCATAAACTTCACAAGTTTGTTTTTGGTTATATTTGGCCGCTAGTATTGATGAAAAAAATTAAGCATGAGTAAATTTGATGAGAAAATTATCTTCTATAAAAAAAATATGGATTCTATGGGATTGGCATATGAAGATGAATTATTTAAAAAAGTAACTAAAGGTTTAGGTCCTTCAATCTTTAAGAGGGATGCTGCCTCTGTTTCAACCTCTGATCCAAAAGAACTATTTACTGTAAAAAATAATTTTTTAATCAATAAACTAAGTTTGGAAGATGGTGAGTATTTGGATGATGCTATTTCGAGAGTGTCTGACCTGATGGGTAAAACAAACAGAGTTAAGTATAGAGCGATTTTTTATTATTTACTTGTTAAAGAATTAGCTCAAGAATCAAAATTCTAGACCAAATTAAAATTTGTTTTTATCTTAAAATTCTGTTAGTTAACATGAAGTGTAAATTACAATTCACAAAATATTTTTTTTATTGTTTTTCATAAAAATCACTAAAACACTGATTTTCAGGGCTTTTCAATTTAAATAAGTTATTAACAAGTACACTACACTTTTTTCTTCTTCATAAGTAGGGCTTAAGTACCTATTATAGTAATAAAATGAATTTTTTTATCTTTTGCTTATTAACTTAATTCATTAAAAAATGAAGCTTCTAAAAAGTTAAAATATTGTTAATTAATTAATTAATTGTAATTTGAGTGGTACTAACCAATAAATATTTTTTAAAAATGGAGAAAATTTTAAACAGATTACTCGACTTACCTCAAGTAGTCAATTCTAAATTACCAGGTAACACATTTAACTCTTGGGTTCAAGATTCTGAGAGTAACATCCCTAGCTGGGTAGGTAAATTTTACACAGTTTCTGCTCTTGTAGTACTATTAACATCATTAGTTGTTATTCTTTCCCCCCTCTGGAATGGAGGAATGGGAGATAAAATGGATATCGTTGCTAATATTCTATCTATGTTGATATGGGTGTATGCAGCATTTCCAATTTCGCAGGTAATTAGAGCTGCTGGAGACAGTTTAGCTGAATCTAAAAGCGGAACAATTGATTTTATTTTTAAAGATTTAGCTCTTGCTAACATTAAAATATTAGGTCATGTTGCTGCTATTGTTGCTCTTTTTGGAGCTTTTGCAATGACATTATCGTGGGCTACTTCGTTAAGTGTATCAGGAGATTTTGCTACTGGGTGGGTAGAAAACATCAGTTATGCGTATGCATTACCAATGGCAGCCACTGCAGAGTTAGCTAGTCTTTTAAATCTTCAATTTATTAGTAATATTCTTGCTAATGATTGGGCAAACTGGGATCCCACAATGGCATCAGGAAGTGCATGGAGCTGGGATGGTTTAATATCTGTAGCTTGGGAATATGTTGGTGTTGTAGTAGTATTAGCTAAATTATATGTTGCTTTAGCAATTTATAAATTTTTCTATGGTATTATTTCTAGTTTTGTAAACTTCATAAAAAATCCTTACTTACCATTTAAGTCTAAATAACTACTATATTTTAGACAAATAAAAAACCCAAGTAATTAGATTACTTGGGTTTTTTTATTGTTTTTAAAAAGGGTATTAGTCTTTGCTTACAGCTAAAGTGTAAACTACAAGACCAAATCCAATTTTGTTGACAGCATCTCCAATATTGTAAATAACTTCCATAGAAGGAAGAACATTTTCAATTCCATTGTACCATCCATCAGTACCTGCCATGTATCCTAATGGATAAATAGCCCAACCAACTAGAAGGAACCAACATAAGGTATTGTGAGCTTTTAGCACGTTACCTCCAGCTTCAACAGCTAATTTTTTCAGACTTCCTAACCAAACTTCGTAAGCTATATAGAAGTAAGCTAGACCAGATAATAATCCCCACATGGAAGCGTTTAACATTCCGCCATCCCAACCAGATTCACCAAAAAATCCTGTGACTAACATTATGGTTGAGAATCCAATTAATTTCCACATGTGTGATTTGGTTGCTCCAGCAACTCTAAGTATTAAGTAAAATTCAACACACATTAGAGGTACTGTTAAAATCCAATCTACATACCTGAACACTGTGGTAGAGTCACCTGCTGCATGAGCATCTCTCATGTACATGTAGTGAACTGCAGCAATAAATGTAATTAGTCCAGAGACTAAAAGAGATGTTCTCCATTTAGAATCAACACTGTTCATAGACAGGAAGAAAAATACTGATGCTGCCATCATAGCCATGGCTCCAAGCCAGAACGTAAATCCTGTACCATCAGTTGGAACAGAAATTGCCATAAAATTTAAATAATTCATAAAAAATTTGATTTGTTAGTAATTAGTTTTTGTTTAGGTTTTATTAATAGAACCCGAACGAAAATACAAAAAAAATATTAACTTTGAAAAAAAACAAGTCTTTTGAGAATACATTATCAAGATTTTATGATTTTTTTTACATTTCTGCTATTTTGGATAAGTATCCAATTTGGTCAAATTATAGAGGATTCTATCGCGTACATAATTGTTTTATCGATAGGGATAGTTCATGGTTCAAATGATTTTACAATTCTAAAAAAACAACAAAATAGTAAAATTGATTTCTTAAAATCCACTGGTTTTTATTTGTCGCTTATTATTTTGTGTGTAGTAACTTACATTATAGTTCCGTTTTTATCTATCCTATTTTTTGTCTTTTTAAGTTCTTACCACTTTGGTGAGCAACATTTAGAAAATAAATTTAATGGAACAGTTATTTTTAAATCTCTCCTTTATATATCTTACGGTTTATTGATCTTTTCTTTGATTTTTATTGAAAATATAAAAGACGTAGAATTAATAATGCTTAACTTAACGGGTGAAATTATTCCTGAGACTTGGATATTTAAAATGCTTATTTTTTCTTGCATTCTTTTATTAAGCCTTTATTTCTTTCAGTTTTTAAAGGGTGTGAAAAATAAATTAAATGTTTTTAAAGAATTGTTTTACATACTCCTTTTGTATTTGGTTTTTAAAACTAGTTCCTTAATTTTAGGTTTTGCTATCTATTTTGTATTGTGGCATAGTTTACCCTCCATAATAGAACAAACTAAATTTTTATCGGGAGTATATTCTTTTAAAACAATTTATGAGTATTTGAAAACTGCCCTAATTTATTGGATGATAAGTATTGTTGGACTAGTCTGCGCCTACTACTTTTTGAGTGAAAGTTTATTTAATTCAGTGATTTTCATTGTTTTATTTGCTGTGACAGCACCCCATGTGTGGGTTATGAGTAGGATGAAAAAATAATAAGATCTACCTAGTAAATACAAATTCAGAATCTGTAGATAAAGCTTCTGAAAATCCATATCCTTCAACATTAAACCCTTTAAGTTCCTCTAATGAGTTAACATTGTTATCTAAAATATAACGGACCATTAAACCACGCGCTCTTTTTGCATAGGTCATTACAATTTTATATTTGCCATTTTTCAATTCCTTAAAAATTGGAGTTGTCATTTGATTTTTCAATGCTTTTTTTGGCACTGCCTTGAAATATTCTGAACTAGCTAAGTTTATTAGTAATTCATTATCATGCATTTCATTATTAAGAGACTCTGCTAGCGTTGTATTCCAAAATTTATAGAGATTGTCTGCTTGACCAATTTTAATTCGAGTTCCCATTTCTAGACGATAGGGTTGAATTAAATCTAAAGGTTTTAATAAGCCGTATAACCCTGATAAAATTCTTAGTCTGTCTTGAAGTAAATTTATTTTATCATCAGCAAGAGAAGATACCTCAATTCCCTTAAAAACCTCACCGGTGAAAGCATATATTGCTTGTTTTGAATTCTTTGTAGTAAAAGGGGTTTTCCAATTTTGATTTCTATCATAATTTAAGCTTGCTAAATTGGGTGAAATCTTCATCAACTCACTCAGTTTGTTTTTAGACAAACCTTTTAGTTTTTTTATAACTTGAGAAGATTCCTCTAAAAAAGAGGGGTGAGTGAACATAGTTGTTTTGGCAGAACTCTCAAAATCAAGAGATTTAGCAGGAGAAATTATGATTTTCATTGGTTATATATTTATATAGTAAAAATAAAGATACTAACAGAGATAGTCAAGTTTTAGAAGAAATTTAAATTTTACTTAACAAATAATTTGAAGCAAATAGTCTTTTATTTGGAAATATGAGAAAAAATATAAAATTAATCTTTCGAGTTAATTGTATACGTTTTCCATTTATGAAGACATTTACTCATGTCTTCCGGAATTTCACTGTCAAATTGCATCATCTCTTTGGTAATGGGGTGTCTAAATCCGAGAGTTTTTGCATGAAGCGCTTGTCTTGGCAGTATCTTAAAACAGTTTTCTACAAATTGCTTATATTTTGTATAGGTAGTTCCTTTTAAAATATCGTTTCCTCCATAGCGTTCATCATTAAATAATGTGTGCCCAAAATGTTTAAAATGAGCTCTAATTTGATGAGTTCTTCCTGTTTCTAATTTGCATTCTACCAAGGTTACATATGTAAGCCGTTCCAAAACTTTAAAATGAGTAACTGCGTGTTTACCATATTCACCGTCTGGAAAAACATCCATTTGCAATCTATTTTTAAAGCTTCTTCCAATATTTCCTTCTATGGTTCCCTCATCTTCTTCAATATTCCCCCAAGCTAATGCAATATATTTACGGTTGGTTTTTCTATCGAAAAATTGCTTGGATAAATGAGCCATGGCAAATTCAGTTTTAGCAACTACCAGTAATCCACTAGTGTCTTTATCAATTCTGTGAACCAAACCTGGTCTTTCGTTACTATTAGTGGGTAGGTTTTCTACATGATAAATTAGTCCGTTGACTAAAGTTCCGCTAGAATTTCCGTGTCCAGGATGAACAACCATTCCTGCAGGTTTATTTACAACCATAATAGTTTCATCTTCATAAATAATATCAATAGGAATATTTTCTGCAACCAATAAGTTTTCTGCTGGTGGATATGCCAAAACAATTCTCACAACATCTTTTGGTTTTACTTTATGATTTGCTTTTACAGCGACGTCATTAACTAAAATATTACCTGCTTTTGCAGCCTGTTGAAGTTTGTTTCTCGAGGCATTTTCAATAAAATTCATTAAAAATTTATCAACACGAAGAGGGAGTTGTCCATCAGTAGCTATGACTCTATGATGCTCGTATAATTCATCATTTTCAAGTTCTGTGTTTTGATTGTTCGTCATAATTTATTAAAGCTTTCCATCACCCAAAATTAAATCTATGGTTGCATTTTTTGATAATTTAGCTCCAGACGTTAATTTTCTTCCTTTAAATTTTAAACCACGCACTACATCTTTTCCACGATCAGGTATGTAGGAGAACTCTCCAATTTTAAATCCGATAGATTCTAATTGAGTTACAGCTTGACGTTTTGAAAGTCCATTTATATCAGGAATACTTACGTCTCTATATTTTGTTGGGTTTAAGGTTAAATATATTTTTCTTTTTTCTTTAACAAAATCTCCAAATTCTGGAGTTTGATCAATAACTGATTTTTTTGGATAGTTAGGGTTATAACTAGCTGAATCTATCACTAAAAAGTCTAAATTCAATTCTTTTAATGTTGTTTCAACCTCAGTTAATGACATTTTATTTAAGTCAGGGACTTGAATTTTTTGTTTGTGATTTGTTGTATAACCAAGCCACCATTTTAATATGAATACCAACAAAAAGATACCTGCAACAGCAATTGCAATTTGAATGAGGAATGACTTACTTTTTAGAAATCTAAAGAAATTCATTTTTTCTTTTTTTATTTTAGGACAAATGTAATGTAAAAATAGAAGTAATCGAATTGACATTTCTTTTATCTATCAACGAAATTTTAACTAAGTTTGTGTGTAAACCAATAGTTAAATGCAAAAAAATATTGCCATTGTCATGGGAGGTTATTCCTCTGAAGCTGAAATTTCTTTAAAAAGCGGTGATGTAGTTTATAATTCTCTCGATGCAAATAAGTATGCATTGTATAAAGTTTACATCTTTAAAGATAGATGGTTTGTGAAATTAGATACTCAAGAATATAAAATTGACAAAGATGATTTTTCATTTGTAAAAAAAGATATTAAAGTTAATTTTGATTGTGTTTTTAATGCTATTCACGGTGATCCGGGAGAAAATGGAGCACTAGTAGCTTATTTTGATTTGCTAGGTATTAAGCATACTTCTGCACCTTTTTATCAGATGTCTCTAACATTTAATAAACGAGACACTTTAAGTGTCGTCAAAGAGTATGGAATTCAAACAGCCAATTCTTATTATATGCATCAAAGAGATGAAATTAATACAGTTAAAATTATTAAAAAAGTTGGATTGCCTTGTTTTGTAAAGCCAAATAGATCTGGTTCTAGCTTTGGTATTTCCAAAGTATATAGTGAAGAAAACTTAGAGGAAGCAATTATGAAAGCTTGTAAAGAAGATGAAGAAATTTTAATTGAGTCATTTTTGGACGGTAAGGAAGTTTCTGTTAGTGTTATAGAGTATAAGGGAAAGATAGAGGTTTTACCAATAACCGAAATTGTTTCAGAAAATGATTTTTTTGATTATGAAGCCAAGTACGAGGGTAAATCTAAAGAAATTACCCCTGCAAGAATATCAAAACTTGAAAAAAATAAAATCATTCAAACTGCAAGAAAAGTCTATCGAATTCTGAATATGAGTGGATTTTCACGTTCCGAATTTATATTAGTTAACGGAGAGCCTTATTTTTTAGAAATAAATACTGTTCCAGGAATGACAGAGGAAAGCTTATTGCCCCAACAAGCTAAAGAAGCATCAATAAGCTTAACTGATTTATTTGATAATGCCATTCAAATGGCGCTAAATTAAACCACATGAAAAAAGCAGTTTTTCCAGGTTCATTTGACCCAATTACACTGGGTCATGAAGATGTTATTTCAAGAGCAATTCCTTTGTTTGACGAAATTTATATTGCTATTGGAATTAATTCCAACAAGAAATATATGTTTTCCCTAGATCAAAGAAAAAAATTTATTGAAGAATGCTTCCAAGAATATAAGAATGTGAAGGTTATTACTTATAAGGGTTTAACTGTAGATTTATGTAAAAAACATGATATTGACTATATCATAAGAGGTTTAAGAAATCCTGCAGACTTTGAATTTGAAAAAGCAATAGCACATACGAATAGAGATTTAGGACCAATTGAAACTGTTTTTTTATTAACTGCAGCAAAAACATCTTACATTTCATCTTCTATAGTTAGAGAGGTCTTAAACAATGGAGGAGATGTTTCAAGTTTAGTGCCAAGTTGTGTTTCTTCAAAGATCGTCTCTTAAATTCATGAAGAAAATAATAATTTTTTTGTTTGTAATATCTGTTACCTCCTGTAATCAACAAAAATCTAGTGATTATTTCATCACTCAATTTGAAAAGTCAGAGGGCACAGAAACTCCAGAATACGTTGATGTTATTAATTATTATAAAGAACTTTCTAAATCATATTCGGAAATTTCATTTTTTGAGATGGGGAAAACAGATGCTGGTTTACCATTGCATTTGATAGTTTACAACACCGATGGTAAAACACAATTAAATTCTATTAAAAATTCTACAAAAAACAGGGTGTTAATTAATAATGGAATTCACCCTGGAGAATCTGATGGTATTGATGCTTCTATGTTGTTGCTAAGAGATATTGTTCAAAATGATTCCCTCAAAAATAAATATCAAAATACAATTATTTCGGTGATACCCATCTACAATATAGGTGGATCACTGAATAGAAATTCACATTCAAGAGCTAATCAAAATGGACCAAAAGAATATGGATTTCGAGGAAATGCAAGAAATTTTGATTTAAATAGAGATTTTGTAAAACAAGACACTAAAAATGCCGCTTCATTTGCACAAATTTTTCATGTGATTGATCCAGACGTATTCATAGACAATCATGTTAGTAATGGGGCAGATTACCAATATGCAATTTCCCATTTATTTACTCAGCACAACAAATTAGGTGGATCTTTAGGGAAGTTTATTGAAACTCAAATGAGACCTGCATTAGAAAGTTCTATGGCAATAAAGAATATGCCTGTAACCCCTTATGTAAATGTTTGGGGAAAAACTCCAAAAGAAGGATGGTCTCAATTTTATGATTCTCCAAGGTATTCAACTGGTTATTCTACTTTATTTAATACTTTAGGGATGATGGTAGAAACACATATGTTAAAGCCATATGATGTTCGAGTAAATCAAACCTATGAATTGATGTTCTCTGTTTTAGATTTTATAGGAGATCGATCTAGTGATATTAAGAGAGTTCGTAAAAATGCAATACATGAAATCTTAAAAAAGAAAACTTATCCAATCACCTTTGAAATTAATTCACAAAAAGAACCTTCTATAATTCAATTTAGAGGCTTTAAAGGAGAGAAAATTCCTAGTAAAGTAACTAACGGAAAACGCTTGTTTTATGATAAAGCTAAACCTTATTTGGAGCCTGTTGAGTATGTAAATGAGTTCAGGCCAAAAAAAGAGATCATCATTCCAAAAGCATATATTTTAAAAAAAGGATGGCACCGAGTTCTAGAACGTTTACAAAACAACAATATAAAATATAGCCAGTTTAAATCAGATACTACATTTGTAGTAGAAACACTTCATGTAGCTGATTATAAAACAAGAAAGACGGCATATGAAGGTCATTATTTGCATTATAGTACAAGTGTTAAAAAAGAGTTTTCAGCTGTTACTTTTTCCGAAGGAGATATATATATCCCAACAAATCAGAAAGGAGTAAGGTATGTGTTTGAAACTCTTGAACCAGAGGCTACAGATTCTTTTTTTAATTGGAATTTTTTTGATACTGTATTGCAACAAAAAGAAGGGTACTCATCATATGTTTTTGAGGATGTTGCAGAGCAAATTTTGAAAGAAAACTCTTCTCTTAATTCTATTTTTAGAGATAAGATGATTTCCGATAAAGAATTTTCAAAAAACTCTAGGGCACAGCTAGACTTCATTTACAAGAGAAGTTTATATTATGAAAAAGCTCATCTATTACTACCTGTATATAAGGTACATAAGTAGATTTTATATATTTTTAAAAAGTATTATTTTTCTTAACTTGTACCCATAATAAAATAAACTATGCAAACACTTACAATAAACGGTCAAGATTATCAAATTAAAGCCCCAGAGGGTATGCCATTACTATGGGCAATAAGAGATTTAATTGGGTTAACAGGAACCAAATTTGGTTGTGGTGTAGCTCAGTGCGGAGCCTGTTCTATTATGATAGATGGAGTAGTGGTTCGCTCTTGTAGCACCATGGTTAGCCAAGGTGTTGGCAAGAAAATTACAACAATTGAAGGATCATCAGACAGTTTAACAGTGTTACGACAAGCTTGGAGAAACAACAGTGTACCACAATGTGGATATTGTCAATCTGGTCAGTTGATTTCTGCAGCTGAGTTATTGGATACCAACGAAAATCCAACTGACAAAGATATAGACAATGCTATGAGTGGAAATATCTGTAGATGTGGGACTTATGTTAGAATAAAAAAGGCAATAAAAGAAGCAGTTGAACTTAAAAAACAAGTTTAATGAAAAAGATTCAAATGAAACGTAGAGATTTTGTAAAAATAGTTGGATTAGCCACTACTGGAGGATTAATTCTTGGATGTAATGTATCACCTGAAAAAATAGTTATCAATACCCTGGAAGACGGTATTTCTTTTGTTCCAAATCTTTTTATTCAATTACAAAAAGACGGTAAAGTAACTATAGTAGTCGCTAGATCAGAAATGGGGCAAGGCATTAGAACTTCTATGGCCTCTGCAATTGCTGAAGATTTAGAGGCAGATTGGCAATATGTTAGTGTTCAGCAAGCAACAGGTGATGCTAAGTTTGGAAATCAAAATACAGATGGATCTAGAAGTATAAGAACTCTTTTGAGACCTATGCGAAAAATGGGAGCAATGGCACGCTCTATACTAGAGCAAGCAGCTGCAAAAAAATGGGGTACATCTGTTGAAAATTGTAAAGCAGAAAACCATTTCATTGTAAATAGTTCTACAGGTGAAAAAGTGTTTTTTGGAGATTTAGTAGAAGAAGCAAAAACAATTCCAATTCCATCCGATGAAAATATTATTTTAAAAGATAAAAAAGACTTTAAATACATCGGGAAAAAAGTAATTAGAGGTATTGATATGGAAAATTTTCTTCATGGAAAATCTAAATACGGATTAGATGCTAGATTACCAAACATGAAATATGCATCTATTGCGAGAAGTCCTGTTACTTTTGGATCAGTAAAAAGCTATGATAGCTCAGACACAGAAGAAATTTCTGGAGTAGAGCAAGTTGTTCAATTGGATAGATTAATCCCTCCTGCGGGTCAGTTTTTTGGAATGCTAGGTGGTGTGGCTGTTGTAGCTAACAATACATGGTCTGCTTTTCAAGGGAAAAATAATTTAAATATAGAATGGAATTCTGGAATAAATGAATCTTATGATTCTGAAAAATTTAAAGAAAAACTTATTGACAGAATTCACAATACAGCTAAAGTCGTTCCCCCTTTTAAGGGAGACGTGACTAAGGCTTTTAATAATGCAGATAAAGTAATAGAAGCAACTTATACAATGCCTCATTTAGCCCATGCGCCTATGGAAGTTCCAAATGCTTTGGCTTGGGTTCGTGATGGAAAATGTGATGTTTGGGCGCCAGTTCAAGATCCACAGACGGTTCGTGCTGAAATTGCTCATTTTTTTGGATTTGCCATTGAAGATATTACCATAAATGTAATGATGTTAGGGGGTGCTTTTGGACGTAAATCTAAATCTGATTTTGTAGTGGAAGCTGTGTCATTATCTCAAAAAATTAAAGCACCAGTTCAAGTAGTTTGGTCACGTGAAGATGATATCCAACATAGTTTTTACCATGCTCAAAACGCACAATATGTGAAAGGTTCACTGGATAAGAATGGCAATGTGACAGGGTGGTTGCACCGTGTAGCGTTTCCATCTATAACATCAAGTTTTAAGCCAATGTCTGATTATATTGCGGGATTTGAGTTAGGAATGGGTTTTACCAATAATCCATATAATATTCCAAATATTCAAATAGAGAATGCCAAAGCTGAATCTCATTTGAGAATAGGTTGGTTGCGTTCTGTTTCCAATATTATCAGCGGATTTGGAATTAATTCTTTTGTTGACGAATTGGCCGTCGCCTCTGGAAAAGATGCTATAGATTTTAGACTTAATTTATTAGGAGAAGATAAAATTTCAACTGAAAAATCTCCTCATCCATTTAATGTAGCACGTCTAAAAAATGTATTATTAGAAGTAAAAAAACTATCTGACTGGGAAAGAGAACTCCCAGAAGGTCACGGTTTAGGAGTAGCCATTCATTATAGTTTTTATAGTTATGTTGCTACTGTAGTAGAGGTTTCTGTAAAAAGTGAAAAAGTAAAAATTGAAAATATATATTCTGTTTTAGATTGTGGAATGTACGTGAACAGAGATGCGGTAATTAATCAAATGGAGGGTGCAGCAATTTTTGGAATGTCTATAACGATGTTTGGTAAAATTTCGACTAAAAATGGTGCTGTAGATCAAAGTAATTTTCACGATTATCAAATGACTCGAATGATAGACGCACCTAATATTTATGTTCACTTAGTTGATAATGACGAAGATCCAACAGGAGTTGGAGAACCAGGTGTTCCGCCAGTTTCTGCTGCTATTACCAATGCAATTTTTAGTGCTACGGGAAAGCGAGTTCGTTCGTTACCTTTGTCTGATCACGGAATGGTGTAGAGTTAAAAGCTAAGCTTCAAATATTAAAATTTATATTCAGATAGTGATTTTGGGAATTTTTCTGGATTTGCTGCTAGGTGATAACGAGGATCTTCAATATCCTCCTCTATTACCTGATGAAATATAGGATTAGCTTTATACAATAATACTTTACAATCTGCACTTAGATGTTTCAAGGTGATTTTTTTTCCAACAGCCTGATATTTTTCTACTAGTACAAAAATTGCTTCTAATGCAGAGTGATCTGAAATCCTAGATTCTACAAAATCTATCTCTACAGAATCTGGATCATTTTTCACATCAAATTTATCATTAAAGGCAGTGATGCTTCCAAAGAAAAGAGGTCCCCATATTTCATACACCTTAGTTCCATCTTTTTTAATTCTTTTTCTAGCTCTAATTCTTTTTGCATTTTCCCATGAAAATACTAATGCACTTACGATTACCCCCGCTATTACGGCTATGGCTAAATCAAAAATAACAGTAAGTCCAGAAACTAAAATTAATACAATCAAATCTGACATGGGTATTTTGTTCATAATTCTAAAACTAGACCATGCAAATGTTCCAATAACAACCATAAACATTACTCCAACCAATGCGGCAATTGGAACTTGTTCTATATACGAAGAAGCAAATAATATAAAAATCAACAGCATAACTGCTGCTGTAATTCCAGATAATCTTCCTCTTCCCCCTCCTTTAATATTTATGATGGATTGTCCTATCATAGCACAACCTCCCATACCTCCGAACAAACCGGTAATGATGTTAGCACTTCCTTGAGCAATACATTCTCTATTTGAGTTTCCTCTAGTTTCTGTTAAGTCGTCTACAAGATTTAGGGTCATTAAAGACTCTATTAAACCTATGGCAGCGAGAATTAGAGCGTAAGGAAGAATAAACAAAAACGTGTTTAAGCTTATAGGTATTTTAGAGAAAGTATCTAATTCTACGGTTGGAAAACTACCTTGAAGACCTTCACCACCACCATCTCTAATAAATGATCCAACAGTAGCGACATTTAGATTTGAAAAGATTACAATTCCGGCAACTACTAGAATGGCAATTAATGCTTCTGGCAATTTCTCAGTTACCTTAATTTTAGGAAGTCCCCACATAATTAACATAGTTAGTCCTACCAGGCCAATCATCATATACAAGTTTTCACCATCTAGCCATACTTTCTCACTTCCAACAGAAGTTTTAAACATACCAAGTTGCGATAGGAAAATAACAATAGCTAATCCGTTTACAAAGCCCATCATTACCGGGTGAGGAATTAAACGAACAAATTTTCCAAGTTTAAAAACTCCCGCGAGTATCTGAAAAAATCCCATTAAAATTACTGTCAAAAAAAGGTAGTATAGCCCCAAGTTTTCACTTGCAGTTCCCATTGCATTTCCCTCGCTAACCAAACTTACCATTACAACTGCTAGTGCACCTGTAGCTCCAGAAATCATTCCAGGTCTCCCTCCAAAAATAGAGGTGATTAAACCTACCATAAATGCTGCATACAAACCAACTAAAGGATCTACACCGGCCACAAAAGCAAAAGCAACTGCTTCTGGAACCAATGCTAATGCTACTGTAATTCCTGAAAGGATGTCATTTTGTACGTTTTTTACTCTTTTCCTAACAAATGCATTCATGATATGATGGGTTTTTTAAAGTCGGCAAAGATAGTAGAATAAATCAAACACACTATAAAGTGTTTAACGAATTAAACTTATAAGAGGATCGTTTTTTTAGTATTGATTTTGGTAAAAAGCCTTAAAAACTGAGTTAATATTTTTATAACTATTTTGAAGAGCTCTCACAGAGTCTTCTTTGTTTTTAAAAACAACATCAGTAATTCCTTCCTCTAATTGAGGAGTTAAAATTTCTCTACCATTTAATTTCATAAGAAACCAGTGAGTTTCCTTTAATTTAATTTTTTTATTGTAATAAAATATGTGATGCGTAGTTATTAAAAATTCATGAACGATTACATTTGAAATACCACACTCTTCTTGTACTTCTCTTAGAGCAGTTTCTTTAATTTTTTCTCCTTTTTCAACTCTTCCTTTGGGTAAATCCCACTTACAACCTCTGAAAATAAATAAAAATTCATTTTCTTCATTTAGTACTAATCCACCAGCAGCTGGTATAACTTTAAAGTTACTTTTAAAATTGTCCCAAGATTCTTCGAGATTTTTACAAAAAAGCACCATCCCGCCTATTGATTCTTTTGTTAGTTTAGAGATGATATCTGGGATGGTAATCTCTTCATAATTTAAATGAATAAAATCACTTTCTTCACAAAAAGAATCTGTCAAAATAATAGGTCTTTCATTAATAAAAACTTTATACATTTGCGAATATGATTTTACACAAAGATATAGCAAAAAAGACTGCAGAGGTTTTATTAAAAGTAAAAGCCATCAAGTTAAGCCCTACAGATCCATTCACTTGGGCTTCAGGTTGGAAATCACCAATCTATTGTGACAATAGAGTTACTCTTTCTTATCCTACTGTTCGTGTTTTATTAAAAGAAGAAATTTCAAAAATAGTTGAGTCTAAATATGGTAAGCCAGACGTAATTGCCGGTGTTGCTACTGGAGCCATAGCTATCGGTGTATTAGTAGCTCAAGAGTTAGGCGTTCCTTTCATTTATGTAAGACCAGAACCTAAAAGTCATGGTCGTAAAAATCAAATAGAAGGCCATTTAAAAAATGGTCAGAATGTGGTAGTAATTGAAGATCTTATTAGTACTGGCAAAAGTAGCTTAAATGCAGTGAAAGCTCTTAAGGAATCTGGTGCAACTGTTAAGGGAATGGTAGCTATTTTCTCCTATGGATTTGACTTGGCCTCTGAAAATTTTAAAAATAGTAATGTAGACCTCACTACTTTGAGTGACTATTCTCATTTATTAGGACAAGCAATGGATAGCAAATATATTACCGAAAAAGAATTAGATACATTAACGGATTGGAGAAAAAATCCAGAAAATTGGAAACCATAATAGCATGCATTTAGAAGGAAAAAAAATAACGATTGATAGATCTGAAAAAGGTATTTACGAATTCTTTACAACCCTTAATAATTTTGAATCATTAATGCCTTCTAATACTGAAAAGTTTGAGGTAGATGGAAATTCTTTTTTATTTGCTCTTAAAGGCATGCCAGAAATTAGGCTTGTTTTAGGAGATTGTACTGAGTATTCAAAAGTTGTTCTGGGGGCAGCGAGTAGTAAATTATCTTTTACTCTAGAAGCTAATATATCCACTTTGTCTGACCAAGTCTCTGAGGTTCAATTAGAGTTTAAAGGAGATTTTAATCCAATGATGGCAATGATGGTAAAAAAACCATTAACAACTTTTATAGAAACCCTTACAGAAAATATGTCTAAGCTTTAGCAAATGAAATTTGTTTTAGCCCAAACTCTTTAATAGAATCATCGTCTAATTGTATTTTTATTTTTCCGTTAGAGGCAATTCCTTTGATCTTGCCCATAAAAAAAGTATCAGTTACTTTGTCTTTAAATGTTGTGGGTATTTCTCTTCTATATAATACATTATGATATTCGTTATGTGTCTCAGTAAATTTTCCATTTTCAATTAATGATATTCTAAACTGAATTCTTTCAATAATTTTATTTAGAAGTATTTCTAGATCAAAATCTTTTTTCATGATAATTTTTAAAGAACTCGCATTAGAAATCTTTTTTGGAAATATCTCTTGATTAACATTCAAGCCAATTCCCACAATCATATTTTTAACTTTTTGATTTGAAAAAGTAGTTTCTGTAAGAATGCCACATATTTTTTTATTCGCTGCCAATATGTCGTTCGGCCATTTAATAGATAAATTAGGAATACCAAATTGAAATAAAACATCATAAATAGCAAGTGAAATTGCGAAGTTTAAATAAGGTTGATGTGTAATAGTTAAGTTTTTAAGAGGGGTGAATATACTGAAAGTCAGATTTTTATATGGCTCTGAATGCCAGGTGGTGTTCATTTGACCTCTACCAGAAGTCTGATTATTAGTGACAGCTACAGTGTAGTTATCAAGCAAAGAATTATTAGCCAACTCTTTTAAAAAAGAATTGGTAGACTCAGTGGCATCAAGTTTGATTAATCTCAAGTGTTAAAGAAAGTGTAAACTAATTTAATACTGCGCAATATACTCGCAAAAAAATAATAACTTTGTTTAAAATATAAAAAAATTAATGATAAAAAAATCAGTTAATACAGATGACCTTATATCTGTAATTATTAAAGGCATAGATGACGTTAAAGGAGATGATATTCAGCTTTTAGATCTTAGAGGTATAGAAAATACTGTTTGTGATTATTTTATTATTTGCTCTGGAAATTCAAATACTCAAGTTAATGCAATTACTGGATCTGTTCAGAAATTAGTGAGTAAAGAACTTAAAGACAAACCATGGCATGTTGAGGGTCAAAACAACTCTGAATGGATTTTAATGGATTATGTAAATGTTGTAGTTCACGTTTTTCAGAATCATGTTAGAGAGTTTTATGACATTGAGAGCCTCTGGGGAGATGCAAAGATAACTGAAATCAATCCTGTTTAATTAAAGATAGATGAACGAAAAGAATAAAAATACAACACCTAATGTGCCAAAATTCAAGTTTAACATGTACTGGATTTATGGAGCAATTTTTGTTGTTTTAATAGGGGTTAGTTTTTTAAATGAAGCTTCCCTAGCTACACAGAAAATATCTACCAATAGATTCTTTAAAATATTAGAATCAAATGATGTTAATAAAATACTCATCATTAATAAAAATATTGCTGAAGTTTATATAAAAAAAGAAGCAGAAAGTAAGGATAAATACAGACAACAATCCAGTTCCCCTTTTTTTAGAAAAGGTTCTCCTTTGTTTCAATATGATTTTGGAGATCTTCAAAATTTTGAAAATAAACTAAATCAATACAGGGTTGATAAAAATTTAGATTTTGATGTAGATTCAGATTCTAGAGGAAGTTTTTTTGATTCTATTATTGGATTCTTACCATTCATACTCTTAATTGCCATATGGCTTTTTTTCATGAGAAGAATGTCAGGTGGAGCCGGCGGTGGCGGTGGCGGTCAGATCTTTAATATTGGTAAATCCAAAGCAAAGTTATTTGATAAAGATACCAAAGTAAAAACAACGTTTGAAAACGTAGCAGGTTTAGAAGGAGCGAAGGAAGAAGTTCAAGAAATTGTAGATTTTTTAAAAAATCCAGAGAAATATACTGCTTTAGGAGGTAAAATTCCGAAAGGAGCCTTGTTAGTTGGTCCTCCAGGAACAGGTAAGACTCTTCTTGCTAAGGCTGTAGCTGGTGAAGCGGAGGTGCCATTTTTCTCTTTGTCAGGTTCAGATTTCGTTGAAATGTTTGTAGGGGTAGGAGCTTCAAGAGTTAGAGATTTATTTAAACAAGCTGCTCAAAAATCACCCTCAATCATATTTATTGATGAAATAGATGCTATTGGAAGAGCTAGAGGTAAAAATAGTATGACTGGTGGTAACGATGAACGCGAGAATACGCTAAACCAGTTACTAACCGAGATGGATGGTTTTGGTACAGATGTGAACGTTATTGTTTTAGCTGCTACGAACAGAGCAGATGTTTTAGATTCGGCTCTTATGAGAGCAGGACGTTTTGATAGACAAATTTATGTTGATCTACCAGACATCAAGGAAAGAGAAGAAATATTTGAAGTACACATCAAGCCATTAAAATTATCAGATGATGTTAAAATAGATTTTTTAGCACAGCAAACACCCGGTTTTTCTGGAGCGGATATCGCAAACATGTGTAATGAAGCAGCATTAATAGCGGCCAGAGGTAATAAAAAAGCGATACATCATCAAGATTTCCTAGATGCTGTTGATAGAATAGTAGGAGGTTTAGAGAAAAAAAACAAGGTCATTACACCTAAGGAGAAAAAAACAATCGCTTTTCATGAGGCTGGACACGCAACTGTTAGTTGGATGTTAGAACATGCGGCACCTTTAGTTAAAGTAACAATAGTCCCAAGAGGTCAAAGTTTAGGTGCAGCTTGGTATTTACCAGCTGAGAGAATGATTGTTCAAACCGAACAAATGTTAGATGAAATGTGTGCTACATTGGGAGGTAGAGCTGCAGAAAAAATAATATTTAATAAAATATCCACAGGTGCATTGAGTGATTTAGAAAAAGTAACCAAACAAGCGAGAGCAATGGTTACTGTGTATGGATTAAATGAAAAAGTCGGAAATTTAACCTATTATGATTCATCAGGTAATGATGCTTTTGTAAAACCTTACAGTGAAAATACAGCAAAAACTATTGATGAAGAAATATCAAAAATGATTGAATCTCAATACCAAAGAGCTATAGACATATTAAGTAAAAACGAAGAAAAATTAACAGTGCTAGCTGAATTATTGTTAGAAAAAGAAGTTATTTTTAAAGATGATCTAACCAAAATATTTGGTAAAAGACCATTTGATAATTCAACAGCAGAAGAAAAAGCTCCAGAAAAAGCTCCAGAAAAAG
>Ga0209630_10000101_pt1 | contig 97610 bp, 91 predicted proteins | sample COG_01_FD_184745 | JGI IMG/M metagenome (GOLD analysis project Ga0209630, IMG submission 184745) | Pelagic Microbial community sample from North Sea - COGITO 998_met_01 (SPAdes) (version 2) | ecosystem: Environmental > Aquatic > Marine > Neritic zone/Coastal water | place: Helgoland, sampling...
AAAAAAGAAAAATTTGATAAAGTTGATGATACTATAGTTAAAGAAAGAATGGCAGAGATTATTACTAAAAATATTTTATCTTTATCTCAACCTTTAGAATTCAAACAATCAGACACTCCACAAGTTATTTTATTTTCAGGAGTAAATGGAGCTGGAAAGACTACTACTATTGCGAAAATAGCCTCTCAAGAAATTAAAAAAGGTAAAAAAGTTATTATAGCTGCCGCTGATACATTTAGAGCTGCAGCAGTTCAACAATTAGAAATTTGGGCAGAAAGAGTTGGCGCTGAATTAGTTTCTGGTCCAGAAGGAAGTGATCCTGCTGGAGTTGCATATAAAGCATATGATCGAGCAATAGATAGTAAAACTGATATTTTATTAATAGACACAGCAGGAAGGTTGCAAACACAGACCAACTTGATGGAACAATTGAAAAAAATCCACAGAGTTATAAATAAAAAAGATGAAAATGCACCTCATCATAGGGTCTTAATAGTGGATGCAACTGCGGGACAGAATGTTCAAAATCAAATAACTGCTTTTAGAGACGCTATCGATATTAATGGAATTATAATAACTAAACTAGATACTAGCTCTAAAGGTGGAATAATTATTTCTATAAGCAATACTCATAAAATTCCTATCCATGCTATAGGCGTGGGAGAAAAACAAGAAGACCTTAATACTTTTGAAGCTGAGCCTTATGCAAGGGCCATGCTAGGTTTAGAAATAACTAAAAACAAGGAGTAAAAATGAAGCCTCTAATAAAATTAATAACTGAAGTTGGTCCATTAGCTGTATTTTTTATTGGAAATGCTAAATTTGGAATATTCCCGGCAACGGCTGCATTTATGATTGCAACAGCTATTGCTATTCCTATTTCTTGGAAAATAGAGGGGAAATTACCAATTATGCCAATAATAATTGGAATATTTGTAGTGTTTTTTGGATCTTTGACTCTTATATTTCAAGACCCCACTTTTATAAAAATTAAGCCTACTATTGTAAATCTGGTATTTGCTTTCGGTTTAATTATTTCTAGATCCTTTTTTAACACGAACGTTTTAAAAATTATCTTTAATAAAGCCTTTAACTTAACAGAGAAAGGCTGGAGAATTTTAAATATTCGTTGGTCATTTTTCTTTATATTTTTAGCTATACTAAACGAAATAGTTTGGAGAAACTATTCTACAGAAATATGGATAAGCTTTAAGCTATGGGGAATAATGCCTTTGACAATTATATGGACTCTTGCTCAAATGCCATTAGTTTCAAAAGAAACTATAAAAAAATAATTAATTTTTTCTTAATTTAAATGGGCTAAATAATAAAAACAATAAACTCTTCTTTTTATTATTTAGTTCTTTTAAACCAACTATTATATTGTCTTTTTTCATAGGTCTCATATTATAAGTACCAAATAACTTATCCCAAATAGATAAATTAAAACCATAATTAGAATTCGTTTCTTTTTCCTCTTCAGAGTGATGGATCCTATGCATATTGGGAGTAACTATTAATTTACGTAAAATAATATCAGCATTTTTTGAAATTTTAATATTGCCATGATTAAATATAGAAGAGGCATTTAATATAATTTCAAATATAATTACTAAGGCTACTGATGGACCAATGGCAATTATTAGCATTAATTTATATATCATTGAAATAATTATTTCTAATGGATGAAATCTGACTCCTGTACTAAAGTCCATCTCTTCATCACTATGATGGATCTTATGAAATCTCCAAAAAAAACTAATCTGGTGAAATAATAAGTGCTGAACCCATATTCCTAGGTCTAATAATAGAAATGCTAAAATCATAGAGATCCATATAGGGACGTTAAAATAATTAAAAATTCCTACATTATAATCATTACAGATAGCAGCAAAACCAACCGCTAAAACAGGAAACAAAAACCTTAAAATTAGTGTATTTACAAATACAAATGTGAAATTTATAAACCACCTTTTGTAAGTTTTAAAACTTCTAATATAAATAGGAAAAAATAATTCCATAATAAATATTAAAAATAAAAAAAATAAAAAAGCACTTAACCTTAATATAGATTCATTATTTGTTATATAATCCATTTTTTATCCTTATAAAAAAATATAAGGCCTTTTTATTTTAAGTAAAATAATTTAAAGATATACTATATATTAAAATATATAGAAAAGATTATATAAAATGGATGAAAACCTTAAATCTATTGCAGAAAAGTCAAATGCATGGCCCTTTCAAGAAGCACTAAGGCTCTTGAAAAGTTTAAATGGTAAAACACCAAAAAAAGGCTATGTTTTATTTGAAACTGGTTATGGCCCTTCTGGCTTACCCCACATTGGAACATTTGGAGAAGTTGCAAGAACCATATTAGTTAAAAATGCTTTTAACGTATTATCTGACATCCCAACAAAATTAATAGCATTCTCCGATGATATGGATGGATTTAGAAAAATACCTGATAATGTACCAAACCAAGAAATGTTAGCACTTCATATAGATAAACCTTTAACAAGTGTACCTGACCCATTTGAAGAATATAATAGCTTTGCAGAGCATAATAATGCAAAATTAAAGTCTTTTTTAAATCAATTTCAATTTGAATATGAATTCAAATCATCTACAGCTTGCTATAAGAATGGTGATTTTGATGAAGTTCTAATTAGTATATTAAATAATTATGAAAAAATAATAAATGTTATTTTGCCAACTTTAGGAAAAGATAGAAAAGCAACTTATAGTCCTTTTTTACCTATTTGTGAGGCAACAGGCAGAGTACTTCAAGTACCTATTAATAAAATTAATACAGAGAATAATACCATACAATACACTAATGAAGATGGAAAAAGTGTGATTACTGAAGTTACAAGAGGTAAATGTAAATTACAATGGAAAGTAGACTGGGCTATGCGATGGTCTGCGCTAGATGTAAATTATGAAATGAATGGTAAAGATCTAACTCCTTCATTTGAACTTTCTAAAAACATTGTTCGAATAATTGGAGGAAAATCTCCAGTTAATATGGTATACGAGCTTTTTTTAGACCAAAATGGAGAAAAAATTTCTAAGTCTAAAGGTAATGGTTTATCTATAGAAGAATGGTTAGCTTATGGTACTGATGAAAGCTTATCACTCTATATGTTTCAGAATCCTAAACGTGCTAAAAGGCTATATTTTGATAGTATTCCTAAGCATGTAGATGAATATTCAAGATATATATCCAGTGCCAAAGATCAAGACTTAGAAAATAGGCTAAAAAACCCTGTATGGCATATTCACAATGGAAACATTCCTTCTACTGTTCAAGATATTAGTTATTCTATGTTATTAAACTTAGCTTCGGTTTGTAATGCGACTAACTCAGATATTTTATGGGGGTTTGTATCAAAATATACTAATAATACTGGAAATCCTGATACATTAATGAGTAATTTGATGGATAAGGCTCTCCAGTACTATAAAGACTTTATTGCACCAAGTAAGAAATATAAAAAACCTAATGAACAAGAAATAGAGGCTTTAACTAATTTAAATCAAAGACTAGCTAAAATCAAAAATGTTAAGGACTCTGAAGAAATTCAAAGTGAAGTTTATGCAACAGGTAAAAAATATGATTATATAGAATTAAAAGACTGGTTTTCTTGTCTTTATCAAATACTCTTAGGGCAAGATCAAGGCCCAAGAATGGGGTCCTTTATTGCAATTTATGGATGCAAAGAAATGATAGAATTAATTAATAAAGCGATCAAAGGAGAATTAGTTAATTAGATAATAAATTTTTATAAAAAATTTCCTTAATTTTATTTACTGCAAGTCTATCAAAATCTTTTATCAAAGACTCTGACATCTCTTGAATAAGATAATCTTTTTCTAATAGTGAAATATTGTTTCCTAACTCCTGACTTTTAAAAACCTTTAAATCTACATAAGAAATTTTATTACCACTTTTGTCTAATAGATTAATAGTTATATCTAAATTCATTTCTATATTCATAGCTGCTTTTGAAGAAAAGAAATCTTCAATTTTTATTTCTTTATTAATTTTAAAAGCTTTGATACTGGCAATATTAATTACTAGTTGTAAAATACCAGAGTTATTGTTTTCTATTGCGCTCAACCTTGCTGCTGACCAATTATTTATTATAGCTACTAAGTCCTGTTTAACTAAATGATCAATATAAGGATATTCTATATTACTAATATATAATTGTTCTATTATTAGTTCAGTAGCATCTATTTTTATGGGTTTATAGCCTTCAAAATTAATACTTTTAATTAAGTAATTATCATGAGTTGCACAGGAACTAATAAACACTAATAAAAATAAAGTAATAATATATTGTTTTATATACATCTATTTATTGTATTTCTAAATTAGCTTGTCCGCAATAGACCATGATAGAATTGATTTTTGAATATGTAATCTATTTTCTGCTTCATCCCATACTACTGACCTTGGCCCATCTATAATTTCTTTTGTTACCTCTTGACCTCTATGTGCAGGAAGGCAATGCATAAATATTGCATTGTCATTGGCTTCTTTAAACAATGCTTCATTTACCTGAAAATTATTAAATATTTTTTCTGGATTATCCATACCCTCTTCACCCATAGAAACCCAAGTATCTGTCAATATTGCGTCTGCATTTTTCACTGATTTTTGGGGCTCATCTGAAATTTCAATATCAGTATTATTTTTTATAGCCCAATTTACAACATCTTTTTGAGGTAACCTTCCTTTAGGACATGCTAATCTTATTTTAAAGTTAAAAACTTTTGCAGCGTGGATCCATGAATTAGCCATATTATTTCCATCTCCAATCCAAGCAATCGTTTTATTTTCGATATCTCCTAATTTCTCTTCAAATGTCATAATATCTGCAAAAGTTTGGCATGGATGGCTTAAATTAGTTAAACCATTTATTACAGGAACATTAGAATGATCTGCCATTTGTAATAAGGTTTCATGTTTAGTGGCTCTAATCATAATTCCATCTAAATATCTTCCTAAAACTTTTGCTGTATCTTCTATAGTTTCTCCTCTACCCATCTGCATCGTTTTTGCATCCAAATATATAGCTGAACCTCCAAGTTCAGTCATAGCAACCTCAAAAGATATGCGAGTTCTAGTAGATGGTTTTTCAAAAATCATTGCTAAAGTTCTTCCTAATAAAGGAGCTCCTTCAACTAACCCTCTGCCCTTACTCTTATAATATTTAGCTGTTTCTATAAGTTTTCTGGGTACACCGTTAGGTAAAGTATTAATATCAATAAGGTTTCTCATATTAATTTTTCCTCTAATTTATTCAGTGTATTTTTTAAAGTTTCTAAACATATATCAGCATGTTCTTCTGTAATGTTAAGAGGAGGTAATAAACGAAGTATGTTATTACCAGCAGGCACAGTTAATAATCCTTCACTTCTTAAGCTAGTGCATAATTCAGCATTATTCATATTACATATAATCCCAATCATTAAACCTTTTCCACGCACTCCTTTAATCAACTTAGAGTATTGTTTCGACAATAAATCAATTTCTTTTATTAATTTATTCCCTAAATTATTCACGTTATCTAATATATTATTTTCTATAACCTGACTAATAACTGACTTGGCAACACTGCTTGCTAAAAAATTTCCTCCAAAAGTAGATCCATGTGTTCCTGGAGCCATTCCCGCAGCAGCTTCATTTGTTGCTACAACTGCACCAATAGGAAACCCTCCTCCTAAACCCTTAGCAATCGCCATAACATCTGGTTTTATTTCTGACCATTGATGTGCAAATAATTTACCAGTTCTTCCAATACCAGTTTGAACTTCGTCTAAAGCTAAAAGTATTTTGTTTTCTGAACATACATCTCTTAATTTTTTTAAAAAACCTTTAGGGGACCTATTTATTCCGCCCTCACCTTGGATGGGCTCAACTAAAATAGCTGCAGTATTTTTATTAATACACTTTTTAATTTCGTTAATATCTCCAAAAGGAACTCTAATAAAACCATTTGTACTGACTCCAAATCCTTCTCTATGCTTTTCATTATCTCCTGCAGCTAGTGTTCCTAATGTTCGTCCATGAAATGCACTACTGCATACTAATATATCTGTTTTATCTCTATCTCCATTATTAAAATGAAACCGTCTACATAACTTAATAGTTCCTTCTAAAGATTCGGCTCCTGAGTTACAAAAAAATACGCTTTCTCCGAAGGAGTTTTGACATATAAGTTTTGCTAAATCACTTTGAGGCTTTATATTATATAAGTTTGAGGTATGCCAAACTTTTTTAGACTGCTCTATTAAAACATTTATCAACTCTTTATTTGAATGGCCTAATGTATTAACAGCAATACCGGAGGCAAAATCTAAATATTTTCTACCATCTTCTGTAAAAAGCCATGGACCATCCCCTCTCTCAAAAGAGAGGTCAATCCGACCATATGTAGGCATTATATTAATCATTTCTTTCCTTATATAAAAAGTCTATAAGTATATATGAAAAAAGCTAAAAAGGCCAAAAATATTTATTTTTTATGCTTTTAATTTGAAACCAGATTTAAGCATTAAAATTGTAATACAATATAATATTATATTTAAAATCAGCAATATGGAGCCACCTATATAAATATTTGCGTCAGCATAGCCTATCATGGAAAAGCGAAACCCGTCTATCATGTAAAAAAATGGATTTAATTGACTAATTATATAAAAATTTTTAGGAAGTATTGTGATAGAGTAAAATGTTCCTGATAATAATGAAAGGGGCGTAACAATAAAATTAGTAATTGCTGCTATGTGATCAAACTTACTAGCCCATATTCCTGAAATTAATCCTAATAGCCCCATAAATGAGCATGATAAAACTGAAAAATATATTAAAACTAAAGGACTATAAATTTTAATAGGTACAAAAAACAAAACTAATAAGGACACAGAAACTCCAACAAATAGACCTCTGCATATAGCCCCTGCTAAGAAAGCTGAAGCAAACTCTAAAGCTGTCAATGGAGGCAACAATAAATCTGTTATATTGCCTGCTACTTTCGCGCTTAATAATGAAGATGAAGTATTACCAAAAGCATTTTGAATCATCGCCATTATAATTAAACCTGGAGCTAAAAACTCTAAAAAAGGAATATCTTGAACTAGTTTAGAAGACCTACCCAATGCCATAGCAAAAATTATTAGGAATAATAGGGTAGTAAGGGCTGGTCCTAAAATTGTTTGTAGGTATATTTTCAAAAACCTCATAACTTCCCTTTTAAAGAGGGTGTAAACTCCAATCCAATTAACCGTATTTATTCCTTCTTTAGACCTTTCAGAAATAAATTTATTATTAGAGGTGATTTTATTTTTTTGCATGAAAATATATAACCTGTTAAATTACATTAAGTATACTAATTATATATAAAAAATAAAAAATATTGGCAACTATTGAAAATATATCATAATCCTAGATGCTCAAAATCAAGAGCAACACTTAATATTATTTTAGAAAATAATATTAAACCAGATATTCATCTATATTTAGAAGACCCTTTATCTATAGAAGAAATTAAATCTATATTAGAATTACTAAATACTTCTCCAGAAAATATAGTTAGAAAAAATGAAGACCTATATAGAACACTTGATTTAAAAAATGCTAATAAAGATATTCTCATTAAAATGATTCATGAAAACCCTATTTTACTTGAAAGACCTATAGTTACTTCAAAAAATAAAGCAATATTAGGAAGACCTCCTGAAAATGTTAAGCAATTAATTACCAATAAACCCTAAACTATATCTTGTACCCTTAAACCTTTTTCTATTCTCCAGCCATTTAAAACTTCTTTTGTTGGCATAGCTTTTTTCCCCGGTCTTTGTAAAACTTTTACTTTTATAGCATTTTGCGCACATTTTATAACTATAGAAGAATCAATGATAACGCCGTTATCAACTTTTTCATTATTTTCTATAACATCAGCTTCAATGATTTTAATTATTTCATCTTTCACTCGGCATTTAGCTCCAGGGAAAGGACTTAATGCATTAATATGATTTACTATTTCAGATGCTTTTTTATTCCAATTTATAACCTCATCTTTTTTATGTATTTTATTAGCATAGGTAATTCCTACTTTACTTTGAGGGATAGGTTTTAATACACCATTAGCATATTGTAAGATTGATTTCTCTAATAAATCAGCACCTTTCAATGATAATTCATTGGTTAGCTTAATTATATTATTTTTTGGATTAATATCTACTGATAAAGTAGAAATAACGGCCCCCGTATCCAGCCCTTCATCCATAAGCATCACGGCTACGCCTGTTTGTTCATCTCCTGACATAATTGCCCTTTGTATTGGCGCTGCACCCCTCCAACGAGGCAGCAAAGATGCATGCAAATTAATACATCCAAATTTAGGTAAGTCTATAATAGAAGAAGGTAAAATATGACCAAATGCAACAACAACAATCATATCTAAATTTAAATTTTTTAAGTATTCAATCTTATCTTTTAAGCTATTAGCAAATAGAACTTTTAAGCCAATACTTTCTGCGTATTCATGCACAGGTTGTTTCTTTAATTTTTTTCCTCTATTTGCTGGTTTAGGTTCTTGTGTAAATACTAGAGAAACTTCATGACCAGCATTTATAATAGCTTTTAAGCTAGGAATGGAAAATTCTGGACTCCCCATGAAGCATATTTTTAGTTTATTAAACATAAATACACTATATAGCTTTATTTAAAATTTTCTTAAGTTTTTGCATTTTTTTTAAAACTATTTGTCTTTTTAATCTGGATATATATGAAGTAAATAAAGTACCTGCTAGATGATCTATTTCATGTTGGACACAAACTGCTTCAAAACCATTAAATACTTTTTCTTTACTATTACCCTTGGTATCTAAATATTTTACTTTTACAAATTCAGGTCTTTTTACTTCAAAATATTGATCTGGGAATGATAAACATCCTTCCTCATATGTATTTAAAATTTCTGAATAATTAATGATAATAGGATTAATTAAGACAATTGGCTTAAAACTATCATCTCTGTTTGAACAATCCATTACCAAAATTTGTAAAGAGTGATTCACTTGTGGAGCCGCCAGACCTACCCCATTATTCTCATACATAGTATCATACATGTCATTTACTAAGGAATTTATAGATTTATCTATATTAAGAACTGTACAAGCTTTTTTGCTCAGGACAGTAGACGGCGCAATAACTATATCAAGTATACTCATATCCTAGACCATTAATAACTTTATGTAATTAAAACTATCCCTATATAAATTAAAGAAATACATTTAAATATAAAATAATAAACTATAAATAATTATTATTAAAGGCAAAAATATATGAATGAATTAAATTTTTTTATTATGTTAGGTACTGGTATTGTTTGCCTACTTATTTTTACTTTAATTATATATATCATGCAAAAAAGAGGTTATGAATTACTAGAAGAAAAATTTAATAATAATAAAATTAATAATGAGACAGAATTAGAATTTAGAGAAAGAAAATTATCCTTATTAGTAGAGCCTCTTACTAACGAAATTCAAAAACTAAATAACAATGTAAATACTATAGAAAAAAATAGAATAGAATCTTATGGAAGGTTATCAGAGCAAGTAGATATTCTTGCTAATGGGACGCGTCAATTAGAGCAAGCTTTAAGATCTCCTACTTCCAGAGGCAAATGGGGTGAAGTTCAATTACAAAGAATATTAGAGCTCTCAGGAATGTCAGAGCATGTTGATTTTAATTTACAAAAGGGTTTATCTGAAGGTGGAGGAAGGCCAGATGCTATAATTCATCTTCCTGGAAACCGTTCTTTAGCAATTGACGCTAAAACTCCTCTTTCTGCTTATATAGAATATACTGAAGCAAAATCAGAATTGGAAAAAGATGAAAAGCTTAAAAAACATGCTCATAATATTAAAATAACAGCACGAATGTTGGGGCAGAAAGAATACCAGAATTCTATTGAAGGAGATTTAGATTTTGTAATAATGTTCATACCTGGTGACCATTTTTTTTCTGCAGCTATAAAAATTGATCCAGATATTTTTGAGAACGCACTTAAAAATAATGTTCTAATATGTACACCAGCCACTCTAATTGCACTTCTAAAGGGTGTTTCTTTTAATTGGCAACAGGATAAACTAGCTAAAAATATTAAAGAAATTGCTATACATTCTCAAGAATTACAAAGAAGAATTTTAAAGTTTTTTGAACATATGGAAGGGATAAAGAAAGGTTTAGAGTCTGCAGGAAGCAATTATGATAAAGCAATAGGTTCCATAGAAAACCGAATGATCCCTCAAATAGAAAAAATATCAAGCCTTGGTATAATGGAAAATATTAATATTAAAAATACTCCTAAAAAAGCACGGCTTAATTTAAAAGAAAACCTGAAAGATAAGTAAATTTATTTATCACCATTTAATATTTTTCTAGAGTCTAATGCAGCACCAATAGTGCCATCATCTAAGTAATCAAGCTCTCCGCCCATAGGAATTCCTTGGGCCAATTTTGATACTATTATATCTTTATCTTCTAACAAATCAGTAATATAAAAACTAGTAGTTTGTCCTGCAATTGTTGCTGATGTTGCCAATATTACTTCCTTTACTTTATTTGCACTAATATTCTCTAGAAGTTCTTTTATCCTCAAGTCTTCTGGATTAACACCATCTATTGCGCTTAATACACCTCCTAATATATGGTACCTGCCCTTAAAGTTACTAGAACGTTCTAAAGCCCATAAATCAGAAATATCCTCTACTACGCAAATAGTGGTTACATCCCTTTTTTCATCTTTACATATTCCACATATATTATCAGAATCTATGTTACCACATATAGAGCACAAATTAATATTTTCAGAAACTTGTATAAGAGCATTAGCTAAAGGTAACATTAATTTTTCTGGCTTTTTAATTAAGCTTAAAACACTTCTTCTGGCGGAACGTGGTCCAAGACCAGGTATTTTAGACATCAACTTTATTAAGATTTTAATCTCTTCTGATTCCATTTTATAAAAAAGATTTCATGTCAAAAGGTAAAGATACTCCTCCGGTAGCTTTACTCATTTCTAATTCACAAAACTCATCCGCTTTTTTCTTTGCTTCATAATATGCTGATTTTATAGAATCTTCTAATACCTTACTTTCATCATTTTTTTCATTATCAATTGATATATCAATTAAAATACCCTTACCTGTAACTTTAACTTTAACTTTACCATCAGCACTATCTCCGAAAAAAAAAGTTTCATCTATATTTTTCTTTAATTCTGAAAATTTAGATTTCATTTCTTGTGCTTGCTTAAGCATACTAAACATATTTTTCATATAACTTATCTTTCTTAAATTACTTATTATTTTTTACTTCAATAATTTCTGAATCTGGAAACTCTTCTATTATAGTTTTTACTATGATATTATCCTTAATTTTATTTTTTAATTCATTATCCTCACTCTCTATTTTTTCTGAAATAGAATCATATGTTTTTTCATTTTCTACTACTTCAATTTTCCAGTGATTTTTAGTTATCATAAATAATGATTTTTTAATTTTTTCTAAAAGGACTCCATAATTTTTTAAAACAAAACTAAGTTTTATATAATATGGTTTATATTGAATGACATTTATATTATCTATCAACATAGTGTAGAAAGACAGTTCTTTATTTCTCTTAATAAAATCTAAAAGACTTTCATATGTTTCAAATTTATTATTACTTATGATATCTGGCGAATCATCTTCTGTTAAAGATGTCTGATTTTTTTCCTTTAGCTCAATTTTTTTTTTTTGTTTTGATTGTTCTATCAAAATTTTAAGATCAGGAAGATTAGAAGCATATGTTATTCTTAATAAAATCATTTCCGTTGCTTCCTTAACAGAATAAGTTGACTGTATTTCTGAATAACCTTTAAGCAATAATTGCCAACATTTTGTTACTGAAGGAATATTTAGACTTTCAGCACTTTTTAGAGCTCTTTTACTCTCATATTCTGAAATATTTTGCGATAGGTCTATACTAGGCACTGCAATAGCTCTAGTAACACTGTGGCAAACTCCCATCAATTCTTCCATTAATAATATTGGGTCGGACCCATCATTTAATAAAGTTTCAAAATTATTAATAACTTTTAAAGAGTTACCCTCCATCAGGGAATCAAATAAGTCCCAAACTTTAGATTTATCTGAAAGCCCTAACATTATTTTGACCGATTCTTCTTTTATATTATCACTACTAAGACTAATAGCTTGATCTAGTAGGCTCAAAGCGTCTCTCACACTTCCATCACTAGACCTAACTATTAAATTCAAAGAACCTTCATCTATTAACACTTTTTCTTTTTCTGTAATACTTTTAAGATGCTTAGATAATTCTGAATTAGAAACTCTTCTTAAATCAAACTTTTGGCACCTTGATAATACTGTTACTGGAATCTTTCTAATTTCAGTAGTACAAAATATAAATTTTGCATGTTCTGGAGGCTCTTCTAGAGTTTTTAATAAAGCATTAAAAGCAGCTGTTGATAACATATGTACTTCATCAATAATATAAATACGATACCTTCCTACAGATGGTTTGTATCTAACACCTTCGGTTAATTCACGCATATCATCAACGCCTGTATGTGAAGCAGCGTCAATTTCTATAATATCTACATGCCTGTCATTTTTTGCTGCTATGCATGATTCGCATTCTCCGCATGGTGTTATCGTTGGCATTTCATTTTTTATACAATTTAAGCCCTTAGAAACAATTCTTGCAGCTGTCGTTTTTCCTACACCTCTAACACCAGTAAAGAGAAAAGCATGTGCTACTCTATTTAACTCGAAAGAGTTACTAAGAATTCTTACCATGGAATCTTGGCCTATTAAATCTTTAAAAGTTCTTGGTCTATATCTTCTCGCTAACACTCTATATTGCTTAGAACTGCTTTTTTCTTCAATTTCTAGGTTAGAAGTATCCAAGTTTATTTCTTTCTCTTAATAAGTTCTTTTTATGAAAGGAGACTAAAACAACCCACATACATTTTGCTGCGGCTGCTTCTTTTCAGATCTGACCGAATTCACAAAAGACACGTCCATTCTAGTCTCCCATTAACATTATAAACTATAATTAAATTAGTTCCAATAAAGATAATAAATATATTTATGCCAATTGCTTATATTGTTGTATTTAGCTAGAATAGCTTTTTAAAATAGGGTCTTATATGGAATATAATACAATACTTAATGATAAAATTTTTGATAAAGCCTCGTATTTGAGAGAACAAAATATTCTTGAACATAAAGATTTTAATATTGATAAAATAAGGCTTTCTTTAATCTGGAATAATAAATTTCCAGTAGACATAATTAATAACGATAATTATCTAGTATTATGGCTTTCTGGAGTTGAAGCATACAACTTAATAAAGGAATCAAACTCTATAATATTCATAGGCCTACTAAAAGGGTTATTTTATTTTTCAATAAACACAGATACTGTGCCTAAAAATAAAGATAAATATTATGACCTTAGAACATTAAACCCATTACTTAATAACTTTGATTTAACTATTTTAAGCACCGCCCAAGGCATTAATTATTGGCATAAAAAAAATATACATTGCGGTATTTGTGGGTCATTAACAAAAATTGATGATTATGGTAATTCAAGAAATTGTTCTAATAATGAATGTAGTAATAAAATTTTTCCAAGGTTAGATCCCGCTGTTATTATGTTAGTGACATATCAAGATTCCTGTTTACTAGGTAGACAAAAAATATGGCCTAAGGGTATGCATTCTACTCTAGCTGGGTTTGTAGAACATGGAGAAACTATTGAACAAGCGGTAGAAAGAGAAACTTTTGAAGAAACAGGAATTAAAATAAAAAATATACAATATAAATACTCTCAAGCATGGCCCTTTCCTTCCTCGTTAATGCTAGGATTTCACGCTGAGGCTATAGATAAAAACCTTAATATAAATTACTCTGAATTAGAAACAGCTAAATGGTTTAGCAAAGATTTTTTAAGGTCTAGCCCAGAAAATATGGATTTTAAAATGCCAGGTAAAATATCTATTGCTCGAAGATTAATTAAAGACTGGTTAAAATAAACTAATTTTTCTTTCTATTAATATCACCTTTATATACACCAAGAATTCTTACTTCTTTGGAAAAAAAACCTAGTTCTTCTAAGGCAAGTTGTACAGAGGGGTTTTCAGGATGCCCTTCTATATCAATATAAAATTGAGCAGATGTAAAGCTCTCGCCTAACATGTAACTTTCTAATTTTAAAATATTAACTCTGTTCGTGGCAAACCCCCCCAAAGCTTTATATAGCGAAGCAGCTATATTTCTAAGAGAAAAAATACAACTCGTTAATATTAAACCATCATTTGGGTTAGGATCATTAGATTCAGAACTCAAAACGACAAAACGTGTAATGTTATTTTTAGAATCTTGAATATTATTAGATAATGTTTTTAAACCATGCATTTTTCCTGCTAAACTTGATGCTATAGCTGCACACTTTATATCATTATTATTTGCAATATATGCTGCAGCTCCTGCAGTATCTCCCATTGTTATAGGTGATAATTCATGCTTGCTTATAAAATTCCTACACTGAGATAAAGCCTGATTATGACTATATACTGTAACAATATCTTCAATTTTTGCGTCCTCTAAACCTAAGAGCTGATGATTAACTTTATAAAAATATTCTTTAACAATATGTAATGAAGAATCTTTTAATAAATTATGTATATCTGCTACCCTTCCTGCTCTAGAGTTTTCAATAGGTATCATTGCAAACTTTGTAGTACCATTAGTTACTGCATCAAAGGCATCTTCAAAGTTTTCACATGGCACGGTTTGCATTTCAGGAAAAACTTCTTTGCATGCCATTTCAGAATAAGCCCCAAATTGCCCCTGAAATGCTACATTATTTAAATTACTTTTTGACAACTGAACCATTGCTCCTAGCTTATGTTTTACTCTTTATTGTTTTTAATATACTCACATGCTTTTTTAAAGTCAGCTAAATTATCAACACCAATAGGAAACTCGTCTACGATACCTACTTTTATATCCATACTAGCTTCTAAAGCTCTTAATTGCTCTAAGCTTTCTCTTAACTCTAACTTAGAAGCCTTAAGTTTTATAAATTTTTCTAAAGATTTTCTACTATAAGCATAAATTCCAATATGATGGTATAAAGGGCCATCTCCATAAGGAATAGATGCTCTTGAAAAATATAACGCCTTTCCATATGTATTATCATTATTTATAGCTATAGCAACTTTGACCACATTAGGATTTTTTTTTTCACTTTCATCTTTAATTTCATTAGCTAAAGTTAATATATCAGAATTTATAGAGTGCTTTAAGTTTACTAAATTGTTTATGGCTTGAGAAGAAATCGTTGGCATATCACCTTGTAAATTAATTATTGTTTTTACTTTTTTGAGAGGATCAACTTTTGTTAATGCTTCATAGATACGATCAGTTCCAGAAATATGTTTAGCACTGGTATTAACAACATCAATATCATAAGATTTAGCAACTTCATATATCTCCTTATCGCAACAAGCTATTAGCACATCACCTGCATTTGATTCTTTAGCTTTAATTGCTACTCTAATTACCATGGGAATCCCTTCCATATCTAAAAGAGGCTTTCCAGGTAATCTTGTTGATTTCATTCTACTAGGTATTATAATTAAAGGTTTTTTCATTATTAATATTCTACTTGATAATTTTATTACAATAACATATGTCAATATTAGAAGTTAAACTTGAAAAGTATACATATTTAAATATTAAATGAAAGAGCATAATTTAATGTCCAGTTTTGAAATCAATAAGATAATGGGATCAATCTTTTCAATTATTTTAGTCCTTTTAGCAATTAAAAATTTAAGTAATGTCTTATATATAGAAGACAACACTTCTCATCATACTACAAAGACAGAAAACAATAAAAATGTAGAAGTAAAAGTTAAACTTGAATCAGATACAATTATTACAGATATAGAAGAAAGATTAAAAACTGCTGACCTTGCTGCTGGTAAATTATTAATAAAAAAATGTGTCGCCTGCCATTCCTTTAAAGTGGATGGCCCTAATAAAATTGGACCAAACTTATCAAATATATATTTGCGACAAATAGCTTCATTAGAAAATTTTAAATATTCTAAAGCCTTACTTAATATTAAAGGGCCGTGGAATAATAAAAACTTAGATAATTTTTTGTTGAATCCTAAAAAATGGGTGCCTGGAACGCAAATGAGCTTTGTTGGTATAAAAAAAGATAATGATCGTGCTAATATAATTAAATACTTGCAAAGCCTTTAGTAGATAAATTATACAAATAGTATGTTTTTATTAAATACATCTATTTTAATTAATATAAAGATTTTAATAAGTATATTCTTTATAATTAATATTGCTAACGCAAAGGATGAATACAATTACAAGCATGCAATTTCAGTATTTGATAAAATTAAGTATAATGAAGACTTTAAGCACTTTGATTATATAAATCCATCCGCACCCAAAGGAGGTATAATTAGACTTGCAGAAAGAGGAACCTTTGATTCCTTGAATCAATTTGTTTTAAAAGGGGTTCCAGCAGTTGGATTAGATAGTATTTATGAAAGCTTGTTAGTTACTTCATTAGATGAACCCTTCACTGCATATGGACTACTTGCAAAGTACCTAAAGGTTTCTTCTGATAAATCTTCTATTACTTTTTATATGCACAAAAATGCAAGATGGCATGATAATATGCCTATTACTGCAAATGATGTTAAATGGACATTTGAAACTATTCTAGAAAAAGGGCATCCTTCTTACAAGTCTTACTACTCTGATATTAAAAGTATTGAAGTAATTGACTCATATACAATTAAATTTAATTTTAAAAATATAAAAAATCGTGAATTACCTATTATTATTGGCCAAATGAAAATTCTGCCTAAACATTTTTGGAAAGATAAAAATTTTAATTCTTCTGGTTTTCTTATTCCATTAGGTTCTGGCCCTTATAAAATAAAAAAAGTAAATTCTGGTAAAAATATTATATACCAAAGAATTAAAGAACATTGGGCTAAGAATCATGCAGTTTATGTAGGTCAAAATAATTTTGATATTATTCATTACGATTACTATAGAGATAGTAACGTTATGATAGAAGCACTTAAAGCTAAAGAATATGATTTTAGATCTGAAAATATTTCTAAAGAATGGGCAAATTCCTATAATAGTTTAAAAGAAAATACTTCTTTTATTAAGGAGGAACTAGACCATTCTTTACCACAAGGAATGCAAGCTTTTGTTTATAATACCAGAAAGGAGATTTTTAATAATATAAATATAAGAAAAGCCCTTTCTTTAGCTTTTGATTTTGAATGGACAAACAAAACATTATTTTATGGGCAGTATATTAGAACTAATTCCTATTTTTCGAATTCTGATTTAGCTTCTAGTGGCCTTCCCTCAAACCAAGAATTGAGAATACTTAATCAATATAAAGATATTATTCCTTCAGAAGTGTTTTCATCTATTTATAGCCCAGGACTAACAAATGGTTCAGGCAATAATAGAAAAAATTTACGTGAAGCTATTAGGATTCTTCAAGATGCTAATTATAAATTGGAGAATAATATTTTAAAAAATTCAGAAGGTATCGAAATAAAATTTGAAATATTATTGTTAAGTCCCGCTTTTGAAAGAATAGTTGCCCCATTTATTAAAAACTTAAGTAAACTAGGTGTAAAATCAAGTATAAGGATAGTTGATACCGCTCAGTATAAAAATAGATTAGATAATTATGATTTTGATATGGTAGTGATGTCTAGAGGCCAGAGCTTAAACCCAGGTAATGAGCAAAGAAACTATTGGTCTTCTCAAAGTGCAAATATAAATGGAAGTGCTAACTGGATAGGTATTAAAAATGAAGCTGTAGATGATCTAATAGAAAAAATTATTCAATCTTCTGATAGAAATGAGTTAATATTATACGCTAAGGTTTTAGACAGAGTTTTACTTCATAGCCACTATGTTATTCCCCATTGGCATATTAAAAAATGGAGATTAGCTTACTGGAATAAATTAAAAAGACCAAAAAATATACCTAAATATAATTTAGGGTTTCCTGAAACTTGGTGGTACAATCCTATAAATAATTAATAAAAATTTATATATAAAATGATATCTTATTTTCTTAGACGTTTAGTACTTATTATTCCTACATTATTTGGCATCATTTTGCTTAATTTTGTTATTATACAGTTTGCTCCAGGTGGACCTGTAGAGAATACAATTGCAAAACTACAAGGTATAGATGTAGGCGCTACTGAACGAGTTTCAGGCGGCATGAAAGATGGTTTAGAGACACAAAATAACTTCATGTCTTCAAATAGTACATATGTAGGAGCGCAAGGTTTAGACCCAAGTATAATAGCAGAAATTGAAAAAATGTATGGTTTTGATAAACCTCCTCATATTAGATTTTATAAAATGATTAAAAGCTATTTAGTTTTTGATTTTGGTGATTCATTTTATCAAGATAGAAAAGTAATAGATATAGTTTTAGAAAAACTTCCTGTATCCATTTCTTTAGGGCTTTGGACAACTTTATTAATTTACTTAATTTCCATTCCATTAGGAGTATATAAAGCAGTAAATGATGGTAAAAAATTTGATGTATGGTCCAGCATAGTTGTAGTAATTGGAAATGCAATACCATCTTTTTTATTTGCGCTTTTATTAATAATACTTTTCGCTGGAGGCAGGTACTTCGATATTTTTCCACTAAGAGGCATAATATCCGACAATTGGAATGAATTAAATGCATTAGAAAAAATATTAGATTATATGTGGCATATTGCTTTACCTATATTTTCTCTAGTAATTGGAGGTTTTGCTAGCTTAACTATGCTTACTAAAAATTCTTTTCTAGATCAAATAAATCAACAATATGTTTTAACAGCCAGATCAAAGGGTAATACTGAAAATAGAATTCTATATGGTCATGTTTTTAGAAATGCAATGTTAATAATAATAGCAGGTTTTCCAACTGCCTTTATAGGTATATTATTTACAGGTGCTTTGTTAACAGAGATTATATTCTCTCTAGATGGCTTAGGTTTACTAGGCTTTGAAGCTGCCATAAATAGAGATTACCCTATAATGTTTGCAACATTATACGTCTTTACTTTACTAGGCCTTTTTATGAATATAATTGGAGATTTAGCTATGACTTTAGTTGACCCAAGAATAGATTTTGAAAAAAGATAATATACATAAAATGAATAATATAAACCAAAGAAAAATATATAATTTTAAAAAAAACAAAAGAGGTTTATATTCTTTATATTTTTTATTCATACTTTTATTTTTTACGTTACCTGCAGAATTCATCGCAAATGATAAACCTCTATTAATAAAATATAATAATGATTATTACTTTCCAATTTTACAAAATTATTCTGAAACAGTATTTGGAGGAGACTTTGAAACCCTAGCTGATTACAGAGATGATTATGTCATTGAACTCATAGAAAATAATGGATGGGCAATATGGCCATTAATTCCATTTAATCATCAAACTGTTAATTATAATTTACAAGAACCCGCTCCTTCCCCTCCAAGCTTTGAAAACCTTTTAGGAACAGATGATCAGGCAAGAGATGTGCTAGCTAGACTAATATATGGTTTTAGAATTTCTATTATTTTTGGAGCTTGCCTAACTTTTTTTTCTTCGATAATTGGTGTTATTTTTGGAGCAATTCAAGGATACCTAGGAGGAGTAATGGACCTATTAGGACAGAGATTTATAGAAATATGGAGTGGGATGCCTGTATTATATCTATTAATCATTGTTGGATCTATTATTACTCCCAACTTTTGGATGTTATTAATTCTTTTACTACTTTTTAGCTGGATGACTTTAGTTGGAGTAGTAAGGGCAGAATTCTTAAGAGCAAGAAATTTTGATTATGTAAAAGCTGCAAAATGTCTGGGAATGTCCCATTATAGAATTATAATGAGACACCTATTACCGAATGCAATGGTTGCAACAATTACTTATTTGCCATTTATATTAGCTGCTTCAGTGACAACTTTAACAAGTTTAGATTTTTTAGGCTTTGGTTTACCTCCTGGTAGTGCATCTCTTGGCGAATTGATGAATCAAGGTAAAAATAATTTACAAGCACCATGGCTTGGAATTACTGGATTTATTGCTATAAGTATTTTACTTTCTTTATTAGTATTTATAGGAGAAGCTGTTAGAGATGCCTTTGACCCAAGAAAGATCAACCAATGAAAAATTATAAATTAATTACTCCTTTAATTTTAGCTGGAGGTTCTGGTACAAGGTTATGGCCGATTTCAAGGAAAAATAAACCGAAGCAATTTTTAGAGATTTTTGATTCCTATTCATTATTGCAATTAACTGCTTTAAGATGTAAAAATAAGCTGTTTAATGACCCAATATTTATAGTGGGGGAACAGCATAGATTTATTGTTGCGGAACAATTAAGAATAATAGGCTTAAAAAACCCACATATTATATTAGAGCCTGAACCCAAAAATACTTCAGCTGCGATTACAGTAGGATCATTATACTCTCAAAAAATGAACTTAAAAGAACCTTTATTAGTATTACCATCTGATCATTATATTGAAAATACAAAAGAATTTATAGAATTAATGATTAAATCCTCTCAATTTGATATTAAAAATAAATTAATATGCTTTGGTATTAAACCAACATTACCAGAAGTTAAATATGGTTATATCATTAAGGAAGTAACAGGTAATGATCACTCAACTTTAAGTAAAATAAATAAATTTGTAGAAAAGCCTAGTACAATTAAAGCCAAAAGCCTTATTAAGGATAAGGCATTATGGAACTCAGGAATGTTTCTGTTTAATGCTGACTCTCTTTTAAAGGAAGTAAAATTACAATGCTTGTCAATATATAAAAATTCAAAGCTATCTTTAGATAAAGCTAAACCAGATATGGATTTTATTAGATTAGACTCTAGATCATTTAAAAAAATAACTCCTATATCAATTGATCATTCAGTATTTGAAAAATCTAATAATATTTATGTAGTACCCACAAATTTAAATTGGAATGACCTTGGTACATATAATGCCTTATGGGATATAGGTAAAAAAGATAATAATAATAATGTAATTAATGGTGATGTAATTATAGATAATGTAAAAAATTCTTATATTTATTCAGATAAAAATTTAGTAGCTGTTTCAAATATAGAAAATGTTAATATAGTTTCAACTCAAGATGCTACCCTAGTTACTAGTATAAAAAAATCAAACGAAGTAAAATCACTAATAAATATTTTAAATAGAAATAAAAGAAATGAGTTAACTGAGCATGTAATTACAAATAGGCCTTGGGGTCATTTTGAAAATATTAGCTCTAATAAAAATCATAAAATTAAAAAATTAACTGTTATGCCAGGAAAGAAACTTTCTTTACAAAGTCATAGTAAAAGGTCTGAACATTGGGTAGTTATTTCTGGAGTCGCAACAGTAACAAAACATAATAAAGAGTTTATTTTAAATAAGGATGAATCAACATTTATACCAGTAAATGTTAAACATAGATTAGCAAATAAGTCCAAATTTCTTCTTATAATTATTGAAGTTCAAACAGGAAAGTATTTTGGTGAAGATGATATTAAAAGGTTTGATGATATATATGGCAGAATAAAATAATTCATGAGCACAGAATTATTAAAAATTACAAATCTTAATGTTTCATTTAAAACTCCAAATGGCCATATTACTGCTGTAGATAATTTATCTTTATCTATTAAAAAAGCTGAAACAATTGCAATAGTTGGTGAAAGTGGTTCTGGTAAATCTACTACTGCACTTTCTATTTTAGGGCTTTTGCCATATCCATTAGCCTTTCATAAAAATGGTAGTATTAAATTTAAAAATACCGAGTTATTAAACGCTAGTGGAAAAAAAATACAAAAAATTCGTGGATTTAATGTTAGTATGATCTTTCAAGAACCTATGATGTCATTAAATCCTCTGCATACTATAAAAAAACAAATTAAAGAATCTTTAATTATTCATACAAAACTTTCTAATACCCAAATGAATAATAGAGTTATGGAATTATTAGATTTAGTTGGTTTGAATAATGTGCATGAACACATTGATAAATACCCTCATCAACTATCTGGAGGACAAAGACAAAGAGTAATGATCTCTATAGCTATAGCAAACAATCCTGATTTACTTATAGCAGATGAACCTACCACAGCATTAGATGTAACTATACAATTACAGATACTAAAATTACTGAAGTCTATACAAAAAAAACTAGGAATGAGCATATTATTAATTACACATGATTTAAATATTGTTAAACACATGGCAAAATATGTACATATTATGAAGAATGGAAGAATAATAGAATTTGGTAAAGTTAAAGATGTACTTACTAAACCTAAAAAAGTATATACTAGAAGCCTTTTAAAAGCACAGCCTAAAAACCTTTCTAGAAATGCTAGTTTTTCACCAGGACCAAAAATTTTATCTATAAAAGACTTAAAAGTTTATTTTCCGATTAAAAAAGGTCTATTTAAAAGGACGGTTAATCACTTTAAAGCTGTAGATGGTATATCTCTCTTTCTAAATAAAGGAACAACATTAGGAATAGTAGGAGAATCTGGATCTGGTAAAACATCTTTAGCCCAAGCGATACTTAAATTAATACCTTCAAATGGGAATATAATTTTTAATGAAAAAAATTTAAATATAAAGAATAATTTTGATAGAAGACAACTCCAATTCGTATTTCAAGACCCTTATTCTTCATTAAGTCCAAGATTGTCTGTCTACGAAATAATTGCTGAAGGCTTAGAAGTAAATAATATAGGAATGAATTATCAAGAAAGAAAAGTATTAGTATTAGAAGCTTTAAAAGACGTAGGAATGAATGTTGAAAGTATGAATAAATATCCTCATGAATTTTCAGGCGGTCAGCGACAAAGAATATCAATAGCTCGAGCTATAATTCTAAAACCCCATATTATTATACTGGATGAACCTACTTCTGCATTAGATATGAACACACAACTGCAAATAATTAATCTTTTAATTAAGTTGCAGAATACTAGAAAATTATCATATATTTTTATAAGTCATGATTTAAAAGTTGTTAGAGCATTAGCTGATAATGTAGCAATTATGAAGGATGGTAAAATTGTAGAGTATGGTGATACTAAAACTATATTACACAAACCAATAAATCCTTATACAAAATCGTTAATCAAATCTTCACTTAATTAAGGAGGTTATTATGCCTAATAATAAATTAAAACCAATTAATCTTGTTTTTTATTCTAAGTGGGATTCTTTTGCAAAATGGGAAAATGTTCTTTTAGAATATAATATACGAATAAAAGAATGGCCTATCGCCTTTAATAAGAAAAATACATATACCGATATACAAGGAGCTCTTGTATGGGACCCACCTGAAGATATGTGGTCATGTTTTCCTAAACTTGAGCTAATTCAATCTTTAGGAGCGGGTGTAGATCATATACTAAGCAAGTCATATCCAAAAAATATTCCTATTATTAAATTAAATGACCCTGATTTAAATGATCAAATGGTTGAATATGTTTTAATGTCCGTAATCTACTGTCATAGAAATTTTTTCAAATACGCTATTAATAAAAATAAAATAAAATGGGACCAATTGCCTATTATACATAAAAGTAAATTTAACATAACAATTTTAGGATATGGAACAATAGCTAAATTAATTATAAAAAAACTGTGCTATATGGGTTTTAATGTAAAAGTTTGGAGTAAAAAAAAACGCAATCCAAAAAACATTGAATATTATTATGGATCCAGTCAATTCCATAAAAGTATTAAAGGCACTTCATGTTTAATTTCATTATTACCTAATACTACAGAAACTAATAAAATTGTCGGGTTAGAGGAGTTTAATTTATTAAAGAAAGATAGTTATTTCATAAATGTAGGTAGGGGTAAAACTGTAAATGAATTTGAGCTAATATCTGCTTTAAACAACTCTATACTAACTGGAGCTATATTAGATGTTTTTTATAAAGAGCCATTAAGCATCAATAGCAAATTATGGAAACTTGATAATGTCCTTATATCTCCACATGTTGCAGGAATTACAAATCCTACTAATTATGCAGCCGCTTTATTAAGAAGCAATTTTAATGCCTTAATTAATAATAAAAACATCAAAAATAAAGTTAATAATACTAAAGGTTATTGATATACTCTTTAATTAACTTATGAGCTGCTCTAACACCTAATATATCTCCCCCTTTACTATGACCAGGTTTATTGCTATCACTCCATGCATAGGTATCTATATGTATCCAATTTGTAGTGGGCCTGACAAACTTATTTAGAAATAATGCAGCAACTATAGAGCCCGCGAAACCCCCTTGTGCAATATTATTTGTATCTGCAACTTCACTGCTTAGCCACGACTCATATGGTAAATACATAGGTAAACGCCATAGGTGATCAAACTCTCTTATACTTATTTTGTTTAATAATTCTCCTAATGGTTCCGAATGCGTAAAATAAGCAGGCACATCAGGACCTAATGCAACTCTTGCTGCCCCAGTTAATGTAGCAAAATCTATTAATAATTTTGGTTTAAAGCTATCCGCATAAGAAAGTGTATCTGCAAGAATTAACCTACCTTCTGCATCCGTATTACCTATTTCTACTGTAATTCCTAACCTGCTATTATACACATCTCCAGGCCTCATAGCATTAGGTCCGATATCGTTATCTACTGCAGGTATTAAAACTTTAAGATTAACTTTTAATTGCGATTTAATAATAATATGGGCTAAGCTTAATACAGAAGCCGCACCACCCATATCCTTCTTCATATTCCTCATATATTGAGAAGGTTTTAAGTCCAAACCTCCAGTATCAAAACATACTCCTTTACCTACTAGTATTATCAATGGATCAGATGTTTTACCCCAATTAAATTCTAGTAGCCTTGGCTTTTGAATTGAACTTTTACCTACTGCATAAATTAAAGGAAATTTTGATTTAATAGTTGCGTCATTAATTATATTAAGCTTACCATTATGATAGTTAGTAAAATCTATGAAGGACTGCTCTAGCTCATCTGGACCCATATCTGAAGAAGGTATATTTATAAGTTCTTTTCCATAAAATACAGCGCTTAAGGTACTAGATAGTATACGTTTATTAATATTTTTTGAAAGCTCTAAATACTTACAAATCTCATGACTATTAAATTTATATTGATCTAGCCCCCAACCTAAAGTGAAATCAAATAGTTGTTTAGAGACAAAAGAGTTAAATAATTTCCATCTTCCATTATTTATTTTATTACTTACTAGTGCACCCAATCGCCTATCTATATTCTTATATTTATTTTTACCATAAAGTACTATACATCTTTCTGTATTTGCTTTTAATTTAGGTAAGTATATAATTTTGCCATCCTCATGTTTTTCCTTATGAGAATTGTAAAATGATAGGATATTTTTAGGTAGAATAGATTTATTTAAATTATTGTATTTTATAAAATATATAATACCATTTGATTTTTTATCCGGGTTGCTAAAAAGTCTATCTACATAAAGTTCAAATTGTTTAATTTTTGGCACATCAAATACTTGTGAAATGTTATTTTTCATACTATTTATTTTCTTGTATATTATTTTCAAATTTTAGTTTACTTAGCCTACTTGTGACAACTTTAAAATGCTGTTTTCTAACATCAGGATAATAATTACTTTTTACTAAATTGTTAAGCTCAAACTTATCCTTAATTATATCATATACTTCTCTTTCTTTAATATGAAATTTTTCAATTACATATACTACCTTTAAAGTCTTACTCCTTACAGAGATAATTATGTTTTTATTTTTAATATCACAATTACCATTTCCTGTATTTTCTGCAATTATAAATTTTGTACTCTCTATACCAGATAAAATAGATTTACCTAAATAAGATCCCGGAGAATTGATAGATAGTATATCAAGAATAGTTGGGGCTAAATCTAGATGACTACATAGTATATCAGTTTTCTTAGCTGGAACTCCAGGCCCACATATAATAAATGGTACATGGTGCCAATCATCAAAGAAGTTATTTGCTAAGTCAGTATTACCCTTAATTGACTGCCTAGCCGGATATCCAGATTGCGTACCGTGATCACCTGTTATGATGATAATTGTATCTTTATCCAAATTATTCTTTTTAAGTTGACTAATTAATCTTCCTATTTCTCTATCAACTCTAGATAAAGCTATATCATAGAATAATCCTCCCTTATTGAAGTCTCTATTACAGCATTTATATAGAGAAATTAAAAAATCAAATATTTTCGATAATGAAAAATTTGATAATAATAATTTTGCTTCATGTACATCGAAATAATGCATATATGCGAAAAATGGTTTTTTTACATTTCGTTTAGATAAGAATTTTTTAAAATTATTATTTACAAAATGTGCTGGGAAAGCTTTTCTTTCAGAGTATAAAAATATATGCTTATTTAAAAAAGATTTGAGTCTTTCTTTGACTTTAATGAGTATTTTTTTCTTTACGCTTACTGTCTCATAACCGATAACTTCTTTAAAATTTTGATCAAATTCAATAATTTTTTTTGCTATAACTTTAGGTTTTTCCTTTAATAATTTTATTTCCTTATTAATTGACAGTTTTAATTTCTTTCTATTCCAACCATTATTCGGAAGACCAAGTTCATTCATTTCATCAATATATCTAATTGTGCTATTTAAGTATTCTAAATAATTGTCTTTTATTGCATCAACAAATTGTATCTCAGTATATTTTTTTGATTTATAATTTTCTATTAAGTACCTTAGTTCTACTCTAAACATTTGTCTGAACCATTGGTATAAATCAATTAAATTTTCAAAATTGTCAAACCCTTTATCATATCCAAAATGAGCACAACATGGATGCCCTGTTACTGCTCCCCAAGTTTCATATCCATTTGATGATAATATTTCTGGAAATGAATTAGGTCTATCCTTTATACCCTTATTATAACCTCCCATATCTAGCGGTAATGTTGATGTAAATATAGATGGAAAAGCAACTTGAGTCACACTTCCTGTTGAAAAGTGCTGCGTTGCTCTTAAACCCTTTAAATATATTTTATCAATATTGGGCGTGATTTTGGGATTATATCCATTAGCACCAATTTTGTTTTGCTTAAGCATGTCTACTATTATGAATATTACATTAGGTTTACTTAAATTTTTATTTTTCATATTTGTAATATATCTTTATATAAAATTTAGAATTCACCATTATATTTTTTTAAACATATCATTATAGTATCAGAATACTTTTTTAGAATTTTTACCTAATACATAAAAATCATCATAAAAGATCTTTTTAGTCTATTCTCTACTTCTCATGGTAATATAAAAAAAAGGCACCTAACTATAAGCTAGATGCCTTTAATTTTAATTATATAGCTATATTAGAAACCTATACTTATGTTCCCTGCTACATAGTCTTCTGACCAGTCTTCTCTATTTTCTATAGAACCAATTCTAAATCCACCTTTAATATGGTTACCTAGCATAAAGTTTACACCAGCCCCCATTCTAAGAGATGTATCATAGTCACTGGCTTTCAACTCAGAATCATTTCCATCGGTTCCTGCTTCTGTTTTATAAGCAGCCTTTGATGTATCTTCAGAGTCATAAGATAGGTCAACATAAGGTTGTAAGGAACCTAGGTTTGCTGATAGCTTCAATCCTAATGACATTGTTTCAGATTCTACACTTCTTGCTGAAATCTTATCATCTGTAACTGTCAGAGTCTCGTTACCTGAAGTAAATAGTAGGAAGTTTCCAACTACATCTCCTGCTACGTCATCAGCTCTGTCATCTGTAAAGCCTTTTATATCCATTGACATCGTTCTATATGAAGCAGTTGGTACTAGACTAAACCTACCTCTTTGAAGCGTTGCAGATATTCTTGCGTGAGAATACTCTACATCCGCCGTAGTTTTACCATTTATAACTGCGTCGTTTCCAAGATCTCTACGGGTTGTAGTTATATCTGAATCTCCTTCACCCATACCTAGGTCTATTTGGAAAATGCTTGTTTTATAAGCTAAATAAACACCATATGTATCTACATCTTGCTTATATGTCCCGCTGTTAAATGTTGTTGTTAAATCTGTCTCTAAGTTAGAAACTACTACGCCCACTAGAGCTTTACCGAACATTTTATCAACACCCATTGAATAAGAACTTGCATCTCCATTAAATTTCATTGAATCTAGTCTTACACTAGTAAATGCTTGACCATTTGTGAAATCTGAGTTACTAAATTCGCCCCAAAAACTTAAACCGCCTACAATTTTATTAGCTGACATTGCAAGTCCGTCTGAATGTGATGTAAAGCTTAACCCTGTTGCGCTTGTACTTTCTTTTTTCGCTGTATATGCCATATCAATACGATTTGAAACAGCGCCTACAATTGCACTAACTGCTAATCTTGCTACATCGGCTGCTACTACTGCAGTACCGTTTGTATCAGCTGAACCAGCATATAGACAATCATTTCCTACGTATGCCTGATCAAATTCTGTTATAAGATATTCGTTTGCCCCATTAGCAACCCCTACCCCTTGTACAGAAGCAGCATTGTATACATAAGCTATTTGAGTATAATCACTTCCCAAATGCATACCGTACGCATCATTTTTACAGCTGATTTTGTATGTACCAGCAGCATTAGCAGTGCTGTAACCAAACACTCCTAATGAAAACACAGCTGCTAATGCAACCGTTAAGATTCTTTGTAGTTTCATCATAAAACCCCTTTAATAAATTTCTATATCTTATCTCAATCTCTACTAATATGCAGATAATTAGATAAGACATTACCGCCTAATTATATATAGTACTATTTATATAACAAGTAATATTAATAATTTTAATATTTTATTCAATATAATTTTGTTTTTGTTGCATAAAAGCCACATTATTTAACAAGTCTTTTTAAATTTTAATATTTTTCTATTAAGCCTTTTAAATATTCAGATGTTTCAGGATTCACATCTTCCGAATCTAGCACTCCTAAATCTCTTGCTTTCTTAATCAATATTATACCTTTACTTAGCTGACCTTGTTTTATTAAATTAGCGCCCATAGCTAAATCGCAGAAACCTTGCTCCGCTTTAACTTTTATAAAGTAGCTGCATAGTCTACTCAAATCACTATCGTTTTCATTCTTCAAATAATAAGATATTAATGGTGTTGCTTGATCAGTTCTTCTAGGAGCCAAACTTAATAGCAACATTAATTTCTCTTCCCATAAACTCATATATTTTTTTGTCTTAATTCTGGTGTCTTCTCCTAATCTTCCTGGCAATATAGAAATCATTGACAAAACATTAACATGAACATTAATTAATTCTATAGATGCTGTATTATTTTTTATTAATTCATTAGAGGCACATAAGTGCCATTCTAAAACATCATAATCTGTCTGATTCAATACTGCATAAAGCATTACTTGATCTTTGTAATAATTACTATAACCATTCAATTTTTGACTATATTGAAGAGACCCCTTTCCAAAATCATGAATTTTTCCTGAGCAATTGCCAGTTTTTTTTGATTCTTTTGCAATCTCTATTAAAGCATCAGACCTAAAACTACGCTCATGATTATATGCAGTAAAATAACCAATATAAGCTCCATAAAATAAGAATACAGCAACTAGTAACAAATAAGAGCTATAAAAATAAATTGAATTAAATAAATAATTTATTTTTTTACTAAAAATATATTTAATATCACTACTATTAGATGTTATTAAATATGTAGTAAGCATTGCTTGAATAGGCACTATTGATATCCATGTGAACCAAAAGGCTCCAATACAAAAAAATAATAGCCATATAAAAGCTAAAGAAATAGATATTTTAAAGGCATATTTAAAAATGTTATAAATATAACTGATGTATATAAAGGCGCCAACCAACCCAATACTAAAAATATGCTCGAATAATTCATTATGCGTATGAAAATGGACTCTATTTCCTGTATTAATTTGATAAAAAACCTCTGGGGTAAAGCTTTTTATCAATAATTCAGAGATATTTCCCCAACCATAGCCTAAAAGTAGCGCTTTCAAATTTTCTAAATTTTCAAAAAGAACTCTTACAATAGAACCCCTTGCCACTAAAGTACTTAAATGTCCTACCCACGTCTCATAATTGGTGATTTTATCAGTCATATCTGTTTTTCCATCCCAAAATATAAAGGATGAAAAGACCATTATAACGGATAATAAAATAGGAATTAATGTAAAAAATACTGGATTATATATCAACTCATTGAGAAATTTTATCTTTTTCTTATAATAAAAATCTACCATCCAAACTATCCAAGCAAACACAATTAAAAGCCATAGAGCACTTGCTGAATTGTTATCAATTTTCCAAAAGAGTGGCCCCAAAAATAAAAAAGCAATAAAATATAATAATTCTTTTTTTATTTTAAAATTATAGGACTCTATAAAAGAAATTATAAAAATAATGAATGTAGTAAAATATAAAGCCAGCCAATCATTAAAGCCAAAAAATGAAATTACAACGCCTGTAATTAACGGATAAAAGCTACCTATAGTAACTAATAAAATAACTAAAAAAAAATTTATAAATAATAATAGCCGTAACCTATTATTTTTAAATATGTATAAATATAGTAAAGTTAATAAAGATAAAGAGAAATACCAAAATGCACCCTGCCCCAACTGAGGAGAACCATAAACTGCAAATATTGGTAACCTTTGAAACAGTGCTGAAATAATCGAATAGATACCAGTTAATAATGGCAATAAAACTAATGGGTGAGAAAAATATTGGCGAAAGTCCTTATTATAAATACCTATCCTCAAAAGTAAAATTGCAACTATACCAGTAATAAAATGACTAAATACTATCATTGATTCAACCTGACCCCAATATCCCATATGAAGTTGAGGAGTAGCAAATACTATTGACCATGGAAAAATAAGAGCAATTACCTTAATAATTAGATCTTCTATTCTACTAAAATATTTAAACATATTCATACTAGTATACCATTGATAATATTAAATTAGCTCACAATTAAATATTAATTATATTAGTCTAGATTCTAATATAGTTAAATTTTTTGTATAATTTTAATAATTATATTAATTTAAACTTTATAATAACAAAAAATAATGTCATAGGATTAATTATGATTTCAATAATAATACCAATTTTTAATGAAGAAGATAATATAATTGAATTATCTAATGCTATAGTAAGAGAAATAAAAAAAATTAATTTTGAAGTACTGTTTATTGATGATGGTAGCACAGATAATTCTGAAGATATAATTTTAGAGATAATACAAAAATATCCGAATTTTAAATTAATCAGCCTAAGAAGGAATTATGGGCAGACAGCAGCAATGCAAGCAGGCTTCGATCACGCTAAGGGTAAAATATACATTCCTATGGATGGAGACCTACAAAATGACCCTAAAGATATTCCTAAACTTTTAAAAAAAATAGAGGAAGGTTATGATGTTGTTTCCGGTTGGAGAAAAGAAAGGTTAGATAAAAAACTGACCCGAATTTTACCATCAAAGATAGCAAATAACTTAATATCAAGAATATCAGGCATACATTTACATGACTATGGGTGCACTCTAAAAGCCTATAAAAAAGAAGTATTGAACGATATTAAATTATATGGAGAAATGCATCGTTTTATTCCAATATATGCGTCTTGGGAGGGAGCGAAAGTAACAGAAATTCCTGTAATACACCATGCTCGTAAAGCAGGAAAAACTAAATATGGATTATCTAGAATACCTAAAGTTATTTTAGATTTATTAGTTATACGATTTTTTGATAAATCATTAGATAGGCCCATACACCTTTTTGGTAAGTTTGGACTATTTATGTTCTTTATAGCTTTTCTTTTATCTTTCTTTGCAATTTTTATAAAAATATTTATGAATATATCATTTATTTTAACTCCGCTGCCTTTGTTAGCAGCTTTTTTCTCTATGACTGGAATAATATGCATATTATTAGGCTTAGTAGCAGAAATACAATCTCGTATATATTTTGAATCAATTGGAAGACCTGCATATCTAATTAAAAACAAAATACATACGAATAATACTATTAATGAAAAAGAATAGTTATGTGCGGTTTTTCAGGGTTTACTAAACCTTCATCTGATAAAAAAGCTGAATCTATTTTAAAAAAAATGATGCTTCCTATACAGCATAGAGGTCCTGATGCTGAATCCATATATATTAATGATAAAATAGCTTTAGGCCATTATAGATTGTCTATTGTAGATATAGCTGGAGGCCAACAACCATGTGTTGATAATGAAAATAATAGCTACCTTGTATTTAATGGGGAAATATATGGATACAAAAAACACGCAAAATTATTAAGGCGTTATGGTATTAATGTAAATAATAATTCAGATACTGAAGTTTTATTTCAATCATTAAAGCACCTAGGTGTAGAAAAAACACTAGATATGATTGATGGTATGTTTGCATTTGTTTTTTATGAAGGTAATAGTGATACTCTATGGCTTGTCAGAGACCGTATGGGAGAAAAACCACTTTATTATACATCCTACAGAGATCAAATTTATTTTAGTTCAGAAGCCTCTGGTATAGCTGCAAGTGGAATTTATAAAAGTGATATTATAGATAAAGATGCAGTGTTACAATACTTGCACCTGGACTATATTCCTAATAATAAAAGCCTTATAAAGGACGTTCAAAAAGTTCTTCCTGGTGAATTTATAAAAATTTGTAAAAATAAAATATCAAAAAGAAACTATTTTACTATACATGATAATAATAAAAATAAGAAAATTTCGCTTACAGAAGCCTCAAAATTAATAGATCAGCTATTAAAAAAATCTGTTAAAGAAAGATTAGTAGCTGATGTACCAGTTGGCATATTTTTATCAGGAGGAATAGATTCTAGTCTTATAGCTTATTATGCTAAAAAATTTGACTCAAACATTGCAAGCTTCACTATAAAAATGGAAAATGATACATATGATGAATCTAGGTATGCTAAATTAGTAGCTGAGAAACTAGGAATTAAAAACAATATTGCAGAATTTAATAATAATGAAATTATAAAATCACTAGAAACCATAGAGAATAAAATGGATGAGCCACTAGGCGATCCATCCATACTTCCTACTTTTTTATTGTCAAAATTTGCAAAAGAAAATGTCAAAGTAGCTCTCTCGGGAGATGGAGCAGACGAACTTTTTTGTGGTTATGCTCCTTTTAAAGCCATTAATTATCTAAAATTTTTGAATTTGTTACCTAAGAATTTAGGACAAGTTATAACTTCAATTATGGAAAAAATTCCATCACAAGACAATTATATGAGTTATCATTTTTTGATAAAACATATAAGTAGAGGTATAGGATGGCCTTCACACCAGCAAGTTTTTAGATGGATGTCTCCACTTTCTGATAATAATATTTCAAAACTACTTAATAAAGAGTTTATTACAGAATACTCTGCAAGAGGAATATGGGATGAAATATTACCTAAAGAAAAATATACTAAAAAAAGCTCTATTGATGAGCTCAGCAAAATATTTAGTAGGCTATATCTTCCAAATGATATCCTTACAAAAGTAGATAGGGCGTCCATGTATAATGGTTTAGAAGTTCGTTCTCCATTTTTGTCAAAAGAGATTATCAATTTATCTCTTAGCTTACCAAATAAGTATAAATTTAATAATGGGGAAACTAAGTTTTTATTAAGGCACATAAGCAAAACAAAACTTCCCAAAATTATAACTACAAGAAAAAAACATGGTTTTGCTATACCTCTAGCAAAAATGATGAGAGGTCCTCTTAAAGAAAAAATTGAAGATACACTTTTATCTTCAAACAATAATATGAGTGACTTTTTTGAAAGAAAGAATATAGAGAAAACTTTAAAGTCTCATCAGAGAGGAATAGACAATAGAAAACCCATTTGGGCAATATATATGTTATATAAAGCTGCAGAAAGATTATCTAAGTAATAATTTTAATTCTTATTGGACGGATCAATGAATAAAAACAAATATACAAAAAGCATAGATGCAAAGCTTGGTACACCAGAAAGGTTTGGCTATGCTTGGAATATTGCTTCAAAGATTACCTCAATAAATGAAATACAATTTTTAAATTGGACTAAAGTTATTAAAAATAAAAAATTTTGGTCAGGAAAAAATATTTTAGATGCCGGTTGTGGAATTGGAAGAAACACCCATTGGCCCATGAGTTATGGAGCAAAATCTGCTACTTCATTTGATATGGATGACAGGACTTTAAAAGCTGCAAAAAATAATTTAAAACAGCATAAAAAGGTAAGTGTGGAAAAATTAAGTATATATGATATTCCTTATAAAAATAAATTTGATATTAGTTTTTCTATTGGCGTAGTTCACCATTTAGAATTTCCAGAAAAAGCAATAGACAAATTAGTTCAAGCTACTAAGCCAGGCGGCAATGTTTTAGTGTGGCTCTACGGATATGAGAATATGAAAATATATGTTCATGTCTTAAACCCAATTAGGAAAATTTTATTCTCTAAAGCTCCATTACCTATAGTAAGATTTATGTCATATATTCCAACTTTTTTATTATATGTTTATATTCATTTAGGAATAACCAGACTAGAATATTTTAAATTATTAAAAAAGCTTAGCTTCACTCAGATACAACAAATTGTATTCGATCAGATGCTACCAAAGACTGCCAAATATTATCAAAAAAATGAAGCTTTGAGATTATTAAATCACAAAGATCTTCATGAGCATAAAATAGAATGGGTTAATGAGTGTTCTTGGTCAGTTATGGCGAGAAAAAAATAACTAAATATTTTTCTTTATTCTATGGCCATTAATCCATTTCAATACACCCCAAAGTGCTCCAAAACTTATAACTGTACTAAACCATATATTTAATATTATTGCAGAGGGTAAAAACGATGTCTTAGATTTATAAACAAAAGCAAAAAAATTTATGTATCCGTATAGCCATATTAATATAAAAAACAATAGAAAAATTAAAAAAAACTTACTTAGAATTAAACTTAATAACAAAAACAATATGCATAGGGGAACACTTACTGCAGCTAAACCCGAATCTAAGGCAGCTGGCCCTCCAGATTCAAACTTTAAGTCTTCCATAAATACAAACATCCAAGTAGATACTCTATAAAAATATGTTTTAGTTAATTTTCGAAAACCCGGGAAATTATGTTTTACTTGGAATATTGGATCTAATAATAGTTTATTATTTTTGATTATCCTTCTTCCAAACTCTTCATTTTCATTATCCATCCCCCATAAAATTTTTTTATTATAGCCGCCAGTTTTAATATATATATCTTTTTTGATTGCTGCTATCTGTCCATTAAATGTTTCATATGCAAAAGGTTTTTTATGCCTAGCAAATTGATAATAGAAAAATAAGGCTTTATATAGCTGTGCTGCTCCTTTATTAATAGGTTCTGGGTGATATATTCCTGACACTGCATCTGCATTATACTTTTTCATAGTATTCATACAATTTACAAAAGTGTTTTCTAGGATTAACGTGTCACTATCTGTAAAAAATATTATATCACCAGAGGCAACATTAACCCCATAATCACGAGCAGCAGCAGGACCAACATTTTTATTTAATTTTATTAATTTAATAATAGAATATTTTTTTACTAACTTATTAACAATATTAACAGTGGTATCAGTTGAAACATCATCAACAACAATAATTTCATTAGGTGCAATGTTAGCTTTTACTGCACTTAATAAGCAATCTTCTATTGTAAGTTCTGCATTCCAAGCTGGAATAATGAGCGAAGTTTTAGTCAATATTCTATCCGAAATATTTTAATGGTTTATGTGAGATTTACCTATATTTTTTATAGCTGAAGATACAACTTTAGGATAATTTTTAGGTTTCCATACTACATTTGCAGCTAAAGCACATTCAAAAGAACATTTACATTTAGTGTCTTTAATCCATTTTTGCATTTTGTTTACAGAATTATCTTTTAATAATTTTTTAAGATTCCAATTATGGTTTCTTAAATTGCCAATACTTTTTCCTAGTATTTCGCAAGGTTGAACTTCTCCTGTTTCGCTAACGACTAAAAGCTTTCTTCCAGCCACACAAGATGTTACAAACTCCTCATCAAAGACAGTTCTCATCAAATTCTCTCGGGAAACACTATTTACTCCTCTCCATAGAGGATACAATAATCTTTTTTCTTTATTTTTTTCTCTTTTCTCTAAAAATTTATTAATTTCTTTATATCTATTTTTAGAAACATTTTTAAGCGAACTATCTTTTATTATTCCTCTTGCATATGTAACTGACATGTTATCGAATTCAAAATCTTGATTAATAGTTTTAAGTGCTTCTAATAAATATATTTCGGATGATGCGGTAAATACTGAATTACAGTCTAAAACTAGGTTAGGATATTTAGTCCTTAAAGGACTTATAATTTTGTAACTCTTTTGAATTTTCTTATACGAGCCAGGCATAGACCTTAAATTGTCATGATCTGCCCCAACGCCCTCTATAGAAAATGTAAGTCTAAAATAAGTATCAGGAAACCTTGGCAAAATTTCTTCTAAAAAACTAACCATTTTATTGGTAAGCGATGCATTAGTTGGGATTGTTACCCATCTAGCATCCGTAGCATCTATCAAAATACCTGCTATTTCAGGAAACTCTTTTCTTATAAAAGTTTCTCCTCCAGTCAGAGATAATTGAACTAATGGACCAATTGTTGGTGCAAATTTTCTTATTTCTTCAACAGTCATTTCATTAGGCTTTAAACCTTTTTCAATTTCAGCACTATAAAAACAAAAGTTACACCTAAAATTACACCTATTTGTTACATAAAATATCATATAACTTACTTGATTAGGATTAAGTATACTATATGTATTTCTTATAGTTTTTTTATAATTCAATAAATAACCTTCTGTGAAAATTAATACTTACTTATCAAGATAATAAATGTAATATGCTATTATATCACTATAATAAGAGATAATTTTTTATGCAATCAACATATACCATATTATTTTTTATAATACTATTTTTTCGCTTAATATTTATAATTTTGTTTCCTACTTCTGGAGGTGATTATGAAATATATTCTACAGTGGCAGAAAACATATTAAACGGATGCGGTGTATCACTTTCTGATCCTTTAAATAATGAATGTATTCCACACTTTGGTGGCAACCATGGTCCTGGCTATCCTTTTTTCTTATCTACTATATGGTATTTTTTTAACCACTCTGACTTCGCAGTTAGACTAATTCAAGCCATAATATATGGTATATCGTGTATTTGGCTTTTAAAATCCATTTATAAATTATCTCATAATAAGAATCTTATAAAAGCTATTGGAATAACTTTAGCTCTTTCCCCATTATTAATCGCATGGCCGCGATATGTGCAGACAGAGACACTCTCTTTATCAGCTACTATATTTTTAATTGCAGAAATTTTTATTTCTATCTCGAATAGAAAAATAAGAATTATTCCTATAGGTGTGGCATTAATTTTTGCTACTTGGATTAGACTTGATAATATTTTTTTAACGGTTCCTGTAGGCGTAACTGCTATTTGGCTTCATGGATTTAAAAATGGAATAATAAAAGGGCTTTTAATAGCATGCATTTTAGCATCTAGTTGGGGAGCATGGACTGCTAGAAATATTATAGTAGATCTTCCATCAATATATCCTGGTGACATGGTTATGCCTGATGGAAGCAGATCTCCAAAAGGTTACTTAGCATGGACAAAAACCTGGATAACTCATGAATATGAAAGACCGGGCGCTCTTTGGGGTATAAATAGAAAGAACTATGATAATATTAATATACCTGAACGCGCCTATAATAGTAGGCAAGAAAAAGAAAAAGTTCAAACACTACTTAATGAGCTAATCTTAGCAAATAAACAAGATTTTCCAATAAAAATAGATGATGCTTTTCAAAAAATTGCAGACAAAAAACTTTATGAAAACCCTATTAGATATTGGTTTACCTATCCTGCTATAAGAGCAATAAGAATATGGACCAATCCTTTTTCTAGCTTTGGTTGGCCTAATGAAATGCCACATTCCGGATTAAGCAAAAATGATAGATTAAAGGCTGCTAAAGGAAATAAAAATATTTTAATTCAAAAAGCTATAGAATTTCCTATGCATGCTTTATCTAAAGGTTTTAACTTTTTTTATAGAATAATATTAATGACCCTACTAGGGTTTAGTTTTTTAAGGTTAATTATTAAGAAAAATGAAGATGATATAAATTTATTAGGGTTAGCAACTATTTCATATATCTTAGCTAGAACATTATTTTTTAGTTTAAATTCAAATTTTGAAACAAGGTATATGATTACTACAATACCATTTATAGAAATATTTGTACTAATGAGTATAATGCCTATGTTTAAAAAAAAGAAATAGTTTATCAATAAATATTGCTTGAAAATATAAAATTATTGGAATAAAGGGCAGGCTATATTTTGGAGACAAAGTAGGCCCCGTAATTATGCCAAAATACAAAATAATAAAGAATGATAAAATAGATAACAATATATTATATTTAACTAAATAAAAAAAACCATAAATGAAAGAAACAAAAGTAAAAACTGCAAAAAATAAAGATATAATTAATACAATTAAATACTTTATACTTTCTGTTTGCTCTAAATTTTTATTTAACCAATTACTTATTTTACCCTCTTCTGCAAAGGAAGCATGTTCAAGATTTCGTACTCTAGAATCTATTAGAATTGAAGGGGCAACTATATTTAAAAAAAGAGATCTGCCCCACCCATATACAATATCTATTAAATTTTGTTCGTATAATACTTCCAATGAAACAGAAATCATTTTTTTACTATCAGCATATGGTTTATTTGTTAAACCTCCTTTTTCCTGAATTTTTAAATTCATGTAAGTAATAGCTTCCTTTCTATTAAACTTATCATTAATAGAAAGAATGCCAGGAACCATCCAGTAGGCTAAATGTGATCCTGTTTGAGAGGTCAAAGAAATTGAATCATGAGTAATAATATTATCTATTAATCTATTAGAAATTGGAGCTAAAGAAATAATAAAAAATAATAGTAGGGAAAAAATTGCCTTACTATTATTAAATTTATGTGATTTCATTATAAAATAAATAATTGGTAAACATAAAAAGATTAATGGAAATACTGCTGCCCTGATAAAACAGGATACGCCTAGCATTAAACCTGCAACATATATATGATTTTGTGACGAATTGGGTTGTGAAAATTTAATTAGATATAATAAAGAAAGACTGAAAGTAAAAAGAAATAATGTATCTGATAAAATTTGAGAACTAATAATAATTAGTAAGGGAGAAATTGAGGCAAACAAACCAGTATAAAAAGCATATTTTTTGTTTATTAAATATACACATTTATAAATTACTAAACATGTGAAAGAATCTAATATTGATTGGAATAATAAAATCAAAAAAAGATTTTTATTTGTAATCCACTGCAAAAATTCAAAAAATAAAAAAGAACCTGGCATTCTTTCACTTAGTAAATTATTAGAAATTTCACTCCAAGGAAGGTACGCACTTTTAAGAGACCACTCCCAATATAGTGTTTGATCTTCAAAAATATAACTCTCTATATCAAGCGGTAAAAAAAGTAAATTGATAAATCTTATAAACAAAGCTAAAAGAAAAACAATTATACCTGTTTTCATTTATATTGCCTTTAATTTAAAAAATGCAAAAATTACCATTTTAACTAGTAATAGGCCATGGCTAAATCTAGATATTTGTGTTTCACCATATTCTCTTGCCCTATATCTTATAGGAACTTCAATCATTTTTAAATTTAATCTTGCAGCACCAAATATTATAAAAAAATCACCAAATGGATCGAAATCTCCTAAATCCTTATTTCTCTCACAAGCTTTATCAAAATGCCTCTTTCTAATTACTTTGGTTCCACAAAGTGTATCTGTATATCTTTGCCCTAGTAACCAAGTAAATAATATAGAAAAACTTTTATTAGCAATATAATTCAAAAATCTCATAGCCTCATTTTCCATAGGATATACTAATCTGCTACCATTTATATATTCTGCTTCTCCTTGTGAAATTTTTTTCCAAAACTTAGGAATATCCTCTGGTGGGACCGTTAGATCACCATCTAATATTATTAAAACATCTTTAGTAGCAATAGAAAATGCTTCAAAGACAGCATCCGCTTTTCCAATACCTTTTTGTTGAATTGCTGACATTTTAAAACCTTTATTTATAAAAGATTTATCAGCTATAACTGCTTTTACTTCTTCCCAAGTACCGTCTTTAGAGTGACCTTCTACAAATATAATTTCTATATCTTGTGTAAATTTAGGTAGGCGCTCTAATGCATTTCTGATATTTCCTTTTTCATTTCTACAAGGAATTATTACACTTGCAGATTTTGGCAGATCTAAAGACGCTTTTTTCATAGACCTACATATTACGTAACTCCTTAAACAAAAATAAGAAAAAATAGGCAAAGAGGCTATAAATCTATTTATAAACCTACCTAAACCAAAAAATTTAAAAGGAAATAAAATTTTCTTTTGCTTTTTTACTGTTTCAAAACCTGAAGAATTTAGTAATGTTGAAATATCATTTTCACTTAATAATACTTTCTGTAATTCTGGCATTTTAAATTTTAATCTAGCGGCAATATTTAGTATAGGCTCCCAAAATGGCGAATAATAAGAAACTATAATTCTAGTATCTGCACTACAAACTTTATGAAGTTCATTAAATGTATTTTCTATATCATTTAAATAACCAATAGTGTCTGATATTATTATAAAATCAAAAATTTGATTTACTTTTTTTAAAACATTAGTATTTTCTATATCATCCTCAATAAAATCTATATTTTCATAGTTATTTTTTGCCTCTACTATCATACCTTTACTTATATCAATCCCAACCCCTACCGATGGATCCAATGCCGCAATGAGATTTCCATTACCACACCCAATTTCTAGAACCTTACTATTTTTTGGAATATATTCCTTCATAGCTCTTATATCTTCTGAATAAAAACCTTTAGCTTTTTTTATCCATAAGGACCTTTTAGGAGCTAGCCTATCAAAATGATCTTTTATTAACTTTTTATTATTTTTATTCATAAAATTTCCTAATTATAATGACCAGTACCTATATTTTTTATTAGAGAAAACCTTTTTATATTTTCCAGTAATATCAAATATTATAGTTGAATTTTTAATAATTTTTAGAAAATTATTATTTTTATTTGATATGAAATTATTGGCTACAGCTATTACTATACAGTCATACTTTTTATTAGGATTTGATAATTTTAATTTATAATTATTAAATACTTCTATTGGATCAACTATTGGATCATATATATCAATACTATAGCCCTTAGTAATAAACATTTTTGCTAATTCTGCTGCTTTTGAATTTCTTATATCTGGAACATTCTCTTTAAAAGCAACACCAATTTGTAAAATTTTATTCTCATGTATAATATTTTTTTCTATTTTTTTAAAAATTATATTCGTCATTTTATCGTTTAATCTTCTTCCAGATAAAATAATATTTGTATTAGCACCTAACTTCTTTGCTACATGTGCTAGATAATAGGGATCTACTCCTATACAATGTCCTCCTACTAAACCTGGAGTAAAAGGTAAGAAATTCCATTTTGTTTTTGCAGCATCTAAAACATCATATACAGATATGTTTAATTTTTGACATAAAAGAGCTATCTCATTTATAAAGGCAATATTTATATCTCTTTGTGCATTCTCTATAGCTTTTGCTGTTTCAGCGACTTCTATATTTTTTGCATAAAATATACCGGCTTTAATTATTTTTTTATATATTTTTCCTATAATATCAGTAGTTTTTTTGTTACTACCCGATACAACTTTTACTATTTTATCTACTGAATGTTTTTTATCTCCCGGATTTATTCTTTCCGGACTATACCCTAGAAAAAAATTTTTATTTAATATAAAACCTGATGCTTTCGAAATTATAGAAGCACAAATTTTCTCAGTAACTCCGGGGTAAACAGTGCTTTCAAAAATAACAATAGAGTTTTCTGCGATTGACAAACCAACTAATTTACATGCTTTTTTTAAAAGTGACAAATCAGGTAGCTTATTTTTATTAACTGGTGTTGGAACCGTAACTATATAGATATATTTATCTTTTATATCATTGCTGTTAAGTGTGGCTTTTAAACGTTTTGCTTTTTTTAGATCAGTTGTGCTTACTTCTTTTGTACTATCATATAATAAATTTATCTCTTGAACTCTTTTATCAGAAACATCATACCCAATAACATCAAAATGATGTGAAAGTTTTACAGCTAAAGGTAACCCCACATAACCTAGCCCTATAATTACTATTTCTTTTTTTAAATAATTCAAAATTAATTTCCTTAAATTCTATATGGTCAATTGTGCATATATAACTTTTTATAAAGAGTAATAGTTTTATTTACTATATGATCTTCTGTCATATCTTTCTCTACTATTTCACGACTTTTTAATCCATATTTTTTTCTTATCTTATCATTACTTGCTAAGTAAATTATAGCATTAGTTAATTCAGCCACATTATCTAAAGGTACGGTTATAGCATTTACTTTATCTATGGCAATTTCTCTACACCCGGGGACATCTGTAGCTATTATAGCTCTTCCCACGGAAGCTGCTTCCAATAAACTTTTAGGCAAGCCCTCTCTTCTACTAGGCAGAATAGCTATATTTGTATCCTCCCATAATTTTTTAATATCAGATACTTCTCCTAACCAATGAATATTTTTATTTTTCTCCAATTTTTTTAGCAAATATTTTTCAGAGATTGCGCTTGGATTAAAAGAATCTATTTTACCAGCAATTACTAATTTCAAATTCATTTTTTCTTTACTTGCTTTCTCAAAAGCGTCAATAAGGGTCTCAATACCTTTATCTTTTATTAGTCTTCCAACATAAGTTAGAACTATACTCTTACTTTTAGGCTCATCTTTATATGCAAAAAAATTAGTGTTTACGCCTGACCCTCTAATAATAAATACTTTATCTTTTGAACACTTTAGTTTATTTTTACAAAAGGCAGCATCATCTTTATTTTGAACAATAATACTTATAAAGTTTCTTTTAAAATTAAAATATAAGAAAAGTGTAATAAGTACTTTCAAAAATTTGACTTTCAGCTTCTTAGATAAAAATATTGAACCCAAACCTGTTATAGAATTAATAATTCTAATTTTATCACAAAAAATACTAGCACTTAAACCTAATATTATTGGACGAATAGAAATTAAATGAACCAATGTTGGGTTAATAATTTTTATTACTTTAATAATATTAAAAATCTCCTTAAATAAATTTATTAAAGAGATGCTACTTTTATTTGACTTTAATTCATAACATGTAAAACCATAATTAATTATATCTTTTGACATGCCTGTGTCTTTACATAGCACATTAACTTGATAACCACTTTCTTTCGCTTTTAAAGCTAACGCGAGCCTATGAGATAGAAAATACCAATCCTCTGTAACAATATATAATATTATTTTTTTCATTTAATAACTATATTTCAATATATTGGGTATATATGTATTTAAATAATCCTAAATATTCATATAATGCTTTATTACTCATTGCTCTAGAATCTGGAATAAATAAATTAGGTTTTATTTTTAAAGTAGTTAAATTTTTAAAATTTATAACATGATAACCTTGAGTTTTTAAAGTTAATGACATCCTTAAGGTATGTATAGCACTTGTAACTAATAATAATGGCGCATTAGTATCTATATTATAATTCAATAAAATGTTTTTTAAATTTACTGCTGTTTCATAACTATTTTTACTATTTACTTCATATATAGTATTCTCGTATGTAACAAATTTTCTAAGTACATTAGCTTCAGCTATATTTTCAGTATTTGTACCTCCTCCCGATACTATTAAGGGTACTTTTAATTTTTCTGCTATCAACTCTGCTCGTTTTAATCTTAAAATAGAGATTGAAGAGGGATACCAATCTGATTTAGCATCCTTAAATATTCCTGCGGTAGGAACCAATACATAAGATACTATATCGCCATCAGAATATATTTTAGAACCTTTAGTTAAAGGGTATTCAAGTATTATAGAAAATATAGGTGTTAAAATAATATAAAATGTAATTACTACTATTTTTAAACTAAGTAATACATTTATCTTATTTCTAAATGTTAAAATTAAAATTAAAAGCCATAAGAAAGGTAAGGGTAAAAAAATAATATTATATAATAATTCTTTCAATTTACGTCATGCCTTTAGATTCACACCAATAATAATAGGACATAAGAGTCCATAGTTTCCATGAAGTATCTCTTTTGCCTTCATAGAGTGCATTTTTCCATTGCTCTATCATAGAGTGATTTTTTATCCCTATGTTATCTAAATTCTTTTTCATGCTTGCATGGTCTAACATATTTTTTAAATCTTTTTTTAACCAATTAGATATAGGTACTTCAAAACCTTTTTTTGGCAAATTCATTGACCATTTAGGTAATCTTTTTGAAAAAGAATCTCTTAAAATTTTTTTACCTTGAAAATTACCCACTTTTAAAGTGCCTGGTATTGAAAATGCTAACTCTACTAATTTTTTATCCAAAAATGGAGACCTCACTTCTAAACTATTTGCCATACTCATTCTATCTAATTTTACTAGCATGTCTGCTGGTAAAGAAATATTTATATCTCCTATTAAAGTTGCATTTATTTTATCTTGCAGACCTTTTCTATTATTAATAAACATTTCTCTTATATTACTTGTATTATGCCCTAATAAAGACTTTATTTCTGCTTCACTAAGTTGTTCGTGCCAGTTTATATGTCTTGTTATTTCATCATCAGACATATTAATTAAAAACCTTCTTAACCTTCTTGAAAGCTCTCCATAATTAGTATCTTTATTCTCTATTAAAAAAGAGATTATTAAATTTCTAAGTCTAGCTGGTATTAAAGAACCAATATTACTCCACTTTTCACCAATATACTTTCTATAACCTCCAAACACTTCATCACTTCCATCTCCAGATAAAACTACTTTAGTATTTTTTGAAACTTTCTGTGATAAAGCAAAAAAGGGTAATGCACTGCTATCAGCAAAAGGTTCATCACATGCATCAAAAACTTGTGGGATAATATTTAATAAATTATTTGCTGACATCTCAAAGCTATGATGCTTCATTCCAAAATGGTCTGCTAATTTTTTTGCTGCTGGCCTTTCTTCATAATATTTACTGACTCCTTCAAAACCCATTGTGAAACAAGGTATTTTTTTTCCTTGCTCTGCCAAAGAAGCTAATATTAGACTAGAATCTAAACCTCCCGATAATAATAATCCTAAAGGGACATCGGATACTAGTCTTTTAGAAACAGAATTATCAAAAACATCTATTATTTCTGAAGATATTATCTTTTTATCATTAATTAAGTTTTTATTAGTGTTTAACGTATACCATTTTTTTATTGATGTTTTTCCTTTATTAAATTCTAAAATATGACCTGCAGGTAATTTACGAACATTATTATAAATAGTGAGAGGTTCACAAATAAAACGAAACCTAAATAGACTTTCAACTGCTTCAAGATTTATACTTCCACAATCTATAATATATTCTAAACTTTTTAAGTCTGAAGAAAAAGATATTTTATTTTTATCATGACTATAAAATAAAGGTTTTTTTCCATAAGGGTCTCTAACTAAAACTAATTTTTCTTCTTTATTGTCCCAAATTGCAAATGCATACATTCCGTCTATTAAGTCTAATAAATTTTCTCCCCACTTATCCCAGCCAGCCAATAAAACTTCACAATCTGAAGACGACGTAAAAGTATATCCATAAGATATTAATTTTTCTCTTAATTCTTTAAAATTATATATCTCCCCATTATAGATTATGGCTTTATGATACTTAACCATAGGCTGTTTTCCTGCTTTTGAAGTATCAAGTATACTTAAACGAGAATGAACTAAATAAGATTTATTATCTATAAATATACCTTGTTGATCTGGTCCCCGAGGATACAGCCTATCTAAAGCTTTTTTCATCTTTCGCTCTAGAGAATCACTTCTCCTTATTCCATTTTTATTAATTATTCCTGTAAATCCGCACATTTATTTATCTATACTATTTAATAGATTAAAATATATTAAAGCATAACTACTTAACATTTTATTTTTTGAAAAATTCAATTTTATTCTTTTTCTTGCATCTTTTTTTCTTGATAAGAATTCATTGTTTGATAAGTTCAATGTTTCTAATATAGCTCGTGTCATTGCCTCTACATGATTTGGAGGCACTATAGCGCCTGTATCACCAATAATATACTTCGCATCTCCCACATCCGTAGAGATTGGGATTAATTCACTAGACATTCCTTCTCCTAAAGCATTTGAAAAACCTTCTCCAAAAGCTGATGAACAAATAATAATATCTGCTGCACTGTATACTTCTTCCATATTTCTATATGCTCCTAATGCGATTAAATTATCAACCTTAGGCATTTTTTCTGTTTCTTTACCAGCCAGCACTAGTATTACATCAGAAAACTTATTTCTTACATTATTAAAAGAATTAATTAATGTTTGATGATCCTTCATAGGATCTTTTCTTGCAGCACATAACACTATCTTTGTATTTTTGGATATTTTATGACGCAACCTGAAATTAGCTCTGTAATTCTCATTAGGAAAAAATCTTTTAGTGTCTATACCGTTAGGCACTACTATACCTTTATTATTAAAACCTAATTTATCATGAAACTTTTTTCCTGAAAAAGAATTATGAATTATAATATTAGGTTTATATGAAAAATATTTGCATGCCCTAATGATTAATTTTAATTGAACAGAATAATGTTTCACTTCCATATTAGAGCATCTTAAACCCCAAACTAGCAAAATATTTTTTTTATTTGTTATTTTACGTAATAGACTTTCTAATAAACATGAATGATACATCCAAGTATGAATAATTTGAGGTTTAAAAGCATTAATAACATTATTCAAATTATAAAATGCCCTTATATCAGGCATTTTTCTTTTCATGTTTAATGTATTTATAGAACCCTTTTCTAAATGTGTATTAAAGTCATATTTATTAATTGGAAGCAATTGACATATTTGGTGTGATTTATTATCTGAAATCAGCTCAACTAGCTGTCTCTCTGCTCCGCCCTGACCTAAATTAGGTATAATATGTAAAACTTTAATTTCTTTTTTCAAAAACTAAAACTTCCATTATTTTTTCAATATTTTTTGCATAAATATGAGGACTATTAAATTTATTTAATAAATTTTTTCTTAAACTAATATTAGATAAATTTTTACGTACATTCAGTTTAGATAATAATGCTCCCATTTCTCTTTCATTACTACATAAATGTAAATTATCTTTATCTACTAATAACTTTATATCATGGAGCCCTAAAATTTCTTTAAAACTTATTACTGGAGTTCCAAGTATTAAAGATTCTAATACTACATTGGGCAAACCTTCCCACCTTGAAGGTAATAATAAGTAATCAGCTGAAGCAATGTAGGAATTTACATTAGATGAAAAATCTATAAATTTTATCTTATTTTTTATATTTAGTTCTATAATCATTTTTTCTAGAAAAGGTTTCATGGGACCATTTCCTAAAATAGTTAAATGGCAATCTTTTAAATTTTTAATTATTGGTAAAATTCTATCAATTCCCTTTTGATAGACAAGTCTTCCTGCAAACACTAGTCTTAACCCTTTACCAGGATACCTGATAAAATTATTAATTTTTCTTATTTTAATTTTATCGATAGGGTTATGTATTAAAAATAATTTTGATTGATCTATACCTCTATTTAATAAATCATTTTGCATAGCCTTAGATGTCACAATAATCTTATCGGCTTTAGGCATAAAAAATTTATATAAAAATTTAAGTAATATAGAAAATGAAGCATGTTTTAGTGAAAGACCTACCATGTTTGGCTCGCGGGCGATAAAAACAGAATTATTAAAAATAATATTTTTTATAATTAATAAAGGTAAAGTAATATGAGGAAATGTAGAAAAAATAACATCGGGTTTATTTACTTTTATAACTTTTATAAGCTTAAAAATAGCAAACCTTAAATGTACTATGTTAAGATTAATAATGTTTTCTTTAGGTATATTAGCTCTTAAAGGACCCATTTTATTTAGAACTATTAAAATTGGTTTAAATTTTTTACGATCAATATTATCTAATAAACTTAATGCAACCCTTTCTGCACCGCCCCCAGCAAAGGATGGCAATATAATAATAACTGTTAAGAGCCTCATATTTTATATAGATTTTAACATATTAGAGATAATATATTCTTGATCTTCTTCACTCATATCTGGATACATTGGAATACTAAAAACTTGCTTGGCAAGCTTTTCAGAGTTAACTAATGGGCCTCTATAGTATTTTTTATAAGCGTTTTGAAGGTGCATAGGCACTGGATAATATATCATAGTAGGAATACCTTGGGACTTTAAGTGACCTTGAATTTCATCTCTATTTTCATGTTTAATTGTATATTGAGCCCAAATTGAATTGTAACCTTTAGGAATGAAAGGAACATTATAATCATTGCTAAGAAATTCTGAGTATCTTTTTGCTATTTTATTTCTTCTCATAACCTCCCATTCAAAACTGTCAATCTTAGAAAGTAATACTGCTGCTTGTATAGTATCTAATCTAGAATTCACGCCTATGTAGTCAATATCATACTTACTTTTGCCTTTACCATGCACTCTAAGATTTTTAACTTTACTAGCAATATCTTCATTATCTGTTAGTATTGCTCCTCCATCTCCATAGCATCCTAAAGGTTTTGCAGGAAAAAAAGATATGCAGGTTATATCTGCTAAAGTACCTACTTTTTTTTCTAAATATTCTGCACCAAAACTTTGAGCTGCATCTGCAATTAATATTAAGTTATTCTTTTTTGCTATGTTATTAAGGCTTTTATATTCCGCAGGCAAACCATATAAATCTACAGCTATGATTGCCTTAATATTATATTTTTTTTCTTGAGTAGCTATTTTTATAGCTTTATTTAATCCTTCTATTGATATATTAAATGTGTCTTTCTCTACATCAATAAAATATGGCACTGCCCCTAGTAAACATATTACCTCAGCTGTTGCTGGGAAAGTAAATGCAGGACAAAAGACTAAGTCTCCTGGCCCTATATTATAAGCCATCAAAGATAGTAATAAAGCATCTGTTCCATTTCCACATGTAACGGCATAATTAGCATTTGTATAATCTTCTAACTTTTTTTCGAATTCTTTAACTTCTGGTCCCATAATATATTTACCATGAGAAAGAACTCCATCTATACCTTTTTGAATATTTTTTCGAAGGCGTTTTTGCTGAGCTGATAAATCTATGAATGGAATTGTTTTAGTCATTTTTTTTATTACTTTCATATAATTCACCATTAATTTCTTTATATACAACTCCCGTTCTTTCACATACAAGGTTTTCGTCTAACCTTTCACCAGTTTTTGATACCCAACCTATATGTTTTGCAGGAGACCCTATTACTAGAGAATAAGGCTTAACATTTTTAGTAACTACTGATCCAGCTGCTATCATTGAGAATTCACCTATTTCTATACCACAAACTAACGTTGCATTAGCTCCTATAGAAGCACCTTTTTTTATAGTTGTATAAATAAATTCTTGGCTTCTATCTATAAAGGCTCTAGGTGTTTTCACATTAGTAAAAACACATGAAGGGCCTAAAAATACATCGTCTTCAATAGTTATTCCATTATAGATGGACACATTATTTTGGACCTTACAATTGTGCCCAATATTTACATTGGGTCCTATCATAACATTTTGTCCTATGGTACAGTTGTTACCTATTATGCTACCCTTCACTATATGAGAAAAATGCCAGATTTTAGTATCATCCCCTATCTTAACATCTTTATCAATAATAGCTGTCTTATGAATATTTTTATTATTAATCATTATTATCTCGTTCTTTCATATTTTTATCTGCTTCTTTAAGAACTTTTAATACTGATAAACCTTCTTCTCCAGATGATGGAACTGGTTTGTTAAATTTGATTAAATTAATAAATGCCTCACATTCTGCTTTTAATGGCTCTGCATTTATATCATATTTTATAGGTTCACCTTCTGCTTTTTCTATTACTGGCAGGTCGCCATTCCAAGAAGCCTTATGTTTATAAAGCATTAATTTTTCTGAGCTAATAGCTGTATCTTGGAAAACTGCCATAGCTTTTTCTCCTATTACCACTAATCGTTGATCTTTATACGGATGCAACCATGATACAAATATATGAGCTCTAATATTGGAAGGAAATTTTATTAATGTAACTGTCGTATCTGCCACTGAATCCTCTAAATAGTTTCCTCCAAAAGCTTCTACTTTTATTGGGCCTTCCTTTACTAAAGATAATATCATAGATATATCATGAGGAGCAAAAGACCATAAAGCATTTTCTTCTTTTCTAAATTTTCCCAAAGATAAACGAGTAGAATATATGTACCTAAGTTTTCCTAATTTGTTATCATTAATAATATTACTAAGAGCAATAAATGCAGGATGGTATAATAATAAATGTCCTACCATTAATTTTAAATCTAATTCTTTAGATAATTTTATTAAATTTTTAGCTTCTTCGACATCTAAACACATTGGTTTTTCTATGAATACATGCTTACCAGCATTTAGCGCTTGAACAGCTAAATTTCCATGCGTTATTGCGGGTGTTGCTATAAAGACACCAGAAACATTAGGATCATTAAAAAGTTCCTCTATTGTATTATAAGCCTTAATAGAAGGATATTTTTTAGATATTTCCTCTCGAACTATTTTACTTGTATCATAAAATCCAACTAAAGATTTTAGTTCATCAAGATTTCTTATAAGGTTTTTTCCCCAATAACCACCACCAATAGTAGCAATAAATTTATTCTTCAATCTAAATTTTTCCTTTTTTTTAAAAACAGTTTGTATGGCCTACAGTTTTCTGCAGCTAATTTATGCTGTTCATCTGTCGCATTTTTTAAGTGAAATGCAACTTTTTCACCAGGGCTTAATTCTTTTGGGGTAGTCCACCAAATTGGATGCGTTAGCAATTGGATACTCTGTAATTTACGATCAAATAAAACCCTTTCAGGATTTTCATATCTCCATTCTCCCTGAGAATCAGAGCAATATTTTGTACTATTTATAAAATCAGGCATGTACGTATGTATTCTTCCTCCTATTTTTTTATTTAAACCTATATATTTTTTTTCTGGCCTATGAAAACTGACAGTATTAATTTTAATATTAAATTTTTCTTCTAATAATTCGCATTCTTTTTTACATGCTAATTCTAAACTTATCTTTTGATCACTATAATTTTTAGGGTCAAAATGTAATCCTATATCATGACCTAATAAAATAATATTTTTTAATGCTTGAAAATTTATAGGTTCTAAAAAATTATAAATACTAGTTTTAATCAAAATAAAATATATTGCTTTAATTTTTTTTTGCGCTTCTATAACTGCTATTTTTTCTGCCCTAACGGGACAAAAATCAATATCATGTCTCATTACTATTCCATTTTCTCCATCTAAAATATCATTAAATGAGATAATTTTTCTATTACTTTTTAATATAGAATTAATTAGGGCCTTATAAGAATTAATATGAAAATTAATATTATATTTATTGCTTTTCAAAATCATGTGCTTTTTTTATTGTTCATGTCTAATTAACCCTAGCGTTTTTAAAGGGCCTATATTAAATAAAGAATCTATAATAGATAGGTTAGGTATAAAAGAAAAACTTCTTTGTTTATATATAGAAAATTCTGAAGAACAAAGTTTAATATCTATATTTTTCCCTTTAAAATAATTTTCATCAAGATAACGCAAAGAACCTTTTCCCTGTCCACTAATATATGTTTTTGTTTTACATAACTCTAATATTTCTATAATACTTTCATAATTGTTATTCGTTAAATTCATTTTTGAAGCTCGTATAAAATTTTTTTCTTCTCCACCTAAGCATTTCCATAAACTTATAATGAGTTCAATGTTTAAATCCGATATAAATTTATACTCTTTATTGAGTGTTTTATAAATGATAGGCATGATTTCATCAAAGTATTGTGAAAATTTATAAGAATGCTCAATAGTTTTTATATGTTTTTTTATCCAGAATTGATTAGAAATTTCAACTTCATTTATTATTTTTATACCATCTCTTTTTATAGGCACTGTAAGCCAAAGAGACTTATTATTTGCTAAAATAGCATTTCTAGATACAAAACTTTTATTTAATGGCATTTGAACATTGTCATAGAAAACAAAAATATCACTCAAATCTATTTTTTCAAATAGTCCTAGCCACGGTAAGTAATTTGGCTGATGTATTCCAACATTCATTATTTTTCCTCTATACTAAATAGTATAAAAATTTATATTTTAATTAAAATTACTTTGACTCCAAAAATTTATCATTTTTTTCGCCACCTTTTTAGTGTTACATAATTTATAAATTAAACTATACGCATTAGCACCCATTTTCTTAATTGTTTTAGGAGAATTACTTAATTTTATAAGATGTTGTATAATAATTTTTTCATTATATTTATTTAATAAAATACCTGTCTTTCCAGTCTTAACAAAAGTATTATCCTCTCCGATAGCTATTACGGGTTTTTTAAGTGCAAAAGCCTCAATAATATCTCTACCCCAAGGACTATTAGTTCTTGATGGTCTTAAAACTAAATCGCATACAGAAATTATATTAGAAGGATTTTCATTATAGCCAACAAATTTTAATATATTATCTAATCCGAGCTTGCTTGAAACTTCTGCTAAATCATCGCCTTTTTTTATGTCTAATCTTAATGATTTAGGAATATTTTCATTTATGATTTTATCTCCAATTACAATAATTTTTATATTAGATTTAATAGGTACTTTTTTTGCTAAAGATAATACCCTGTCTATACCTCTATCTAAAGAAAAATTTCCTAAAACAGCAATTTTAAAACCATCTGTTTGAAGTATAAATTTTTCAGCCTTTATATCATTTTTTAATAAAACTGGATTATAGCATATCTGGTATCGGGTAAAATTCTGTATATTAAGCTTTTGTAAATGTTTAAATTCATTTTTAGAAATAAAAGATATATAATCTAGAGAATTAATATATGTAGCCATTTGTAATTTTGAAAAATAATTCGTAGGACATATGGTTCTGATATGACCAGATATTTTAATTGATGAATATTTTTTTATAAATGCAGCTAAATAAAATAATGATTCATGATTAAAATGAATTAAATCATAATTATTTATCTCTTTTAATAAATTTTTTCTTATGTAAATAGATTTAGGCCAAATAAATAATTTGAATTTTATAAAATCAATAAGATTCCCTTTTAAATTTTCTACAGCGGCAAGCTTAGGTAAACTTTTATCTTGAAGTACTTCAACACCAATAGATTTATAACTTTTTATTAAGTTACTTTCTAAACGACACCAAACCTTAATATTAATACAAGGGAATTCTTGTTTAATACCATATATTAGAGCAAATAAACTATGTGAAGAACCACCATGACCCCCTTCAGCATCAATAAATAATAATTTTTTAAGCATAAATTCATTTAAATTAAATATGTTTTTTCTGCATGTTGCCATGAAACTTCTTGTCCTCCCCATCCTGATTTAAAGAAAGATAAATTAATATGTTGTTGAGGAACATTAGTAATATTTTCATCTATTTTATCTCCAATATGAAAATAATTGTAATTATTGCTATGAAAATACATTATTGCTTGCCATAATAAATAATGATTTGGATATAAAAAATTATCATTATTATTCACAAATACTGAATTATAATAAGCCATATTATTAAAATGAAGAATAACTGTAGCGCCTATAATATTTTTATTCTTCATGCATAAAAATATTGTTTCCTTATTTTCTTTAATTAAATTTAAATTAAAAAGAAGGTTTTCTGAGCTACGTTTATTATTTTTTATTTTATTATGTATCCTACCGTATTCTTCAAATAAATTTAAGTTTTTATAATTAATAATATGTAGCTCTATATTATTCTTTTCTGTTTTATTTATACAGGACTTATAGCTACTTCTTATACTACTTCTTAGTTCTTCTTTTTTACGTTTAAGATCTATAATAAAACTATGCTTACATTGAAAACTATACCATTCATTTTTTAGAATTTTGTCAGTAAAACCCCATTTATAATAGAAGTTTTGATAAATATCACTATTTGTTAAAATATTTAACGAAGATACTTGGAATCTTGCTAATATGCATTGATATTTTTTACATATATTGTTTATATTATTTTTAATCATACCTTTTACAAAATTAACTTTATCTATATCTATTTTATTATTAATTAATGGAGATTGGATAGAATATTCTCCTATAGACATTTGTAATTGGTCATGAATTTTTTCAACGAATATTATTACTAATGACAAAGTTTTTTTATTATCCATAATTACATATGACAAATTTTTAATCAGATTGTTTTTATTACATAATTCTAAATATTTAATATAACTATAACTATAAAATACAGACCCATTAAACTCTACTACCTGCTTGTCCCACCATATTGGTTCAGAATCTGAAAATAGTTTTGTTTTATAATCTATCATTTGAATTAATAATATTACTCACGTTTTTAGCAAACATGCCAATATCACCATTAATATACTTATTAGATACTTGTAATCTTTTATTTTTTTTCTTTTTCCATAATTTTCTTATATCTTTAATATTATGATTTAGCAATTTTTCTAATTGTTTCTCCCAACCTAATTCATTTTCATCAAATAAAAATATTGCATCAGATAATTCAATTTTAGCTTTCTCTGTTAATCTATTTCTATTACTGTTTATCAAAATAAGAGGGATTTCTGTGGCTATAGCCCAAAGAATAGTACTAGAAGCATTATCAATTACTATTATATCTCCGGCCCATCTTAATTGCCTTAACTCACCTTGTGGTATCACATAATGATTATTTGGTAAGTATTTGGTAGTATAAAGATCATCAATATATCGTAATGCAGGATAAGGTTTAATAATAATTTTTCCGGAAAATTTACTTATAGACTTAAATATTTTTTTTCTAAAGTTATTATAGTTATTATCTAAACCTGTTCCCATTCCTAAAGGCTTATTATTAGAAAATAAATAACTGGCATAAATTAATATTGGGTCTTTTGAGTAAACCTTGCATCTAATTCTAGCTAAAAGACGTTGTAAATTTTTAAACCTATTTTTTACTAAAACAAGAGGAGTTCCAACATTGCTTACTATATTATTTTCTTTTTTACAAATTTCCTGAGTGATACTATTAAAAGCAAAATGCATACTAGAATAATTAAACATATCCTCAGGTATATAATCAAACCATTCATTTATACCGGCTGAAGAGCCATGATCTGTTGTATATACTTTATAATTTTTCTCCCTTAATATACTTGATGCTAGTCTTAATTTTGTAGAATATAAACCATTAGATAAAATTAACGTATTTTTTGGAATATTATTTATTTCACTATTATATTTATTTTTATATTCCTCTATAGAGGATAAACTATTTAATAATCTATCTTTAATTAATTTTTTTGTTTTATTTTGAATACTTCTATTTATGAATTTAGATGTAGTAGTGTCCCACAAATTTACAATATCTGTTAATAATTTTTGATACTTAATATTATCCACACTCTTAATTTTTGTATCTTTAAAAGAAATTTTCCCTAGAGTCCAACCTGAATTTAATAAAGGTAAAAATGTTTCTTCAATCCCCTCATTTAACTCTAAAAATTTAATATTACCTCTCTTTTTATTTCCAATTTTAAAAAACCCTGCTTTCATCCATAATTTAAAAAAAATTGAAGAATAAGGCCTATTAATAATATTAAAAAACCTATCAAATAACGGAACTTTATTAAAATAATCATCAAATAATTTATTACTAATGCCGGGCACTTCAATTAAATCAACATCAAAATAATTTTTGATATCTAATTTATCAATTATATTATAATATAGATGATCATATCGACCAAAATTAGCATCAATAGTATCAACGACCTTTAGTTTAGAACTACCTACTATTGCTACTTTTCCAGATATTTTATTCAACCAATTTGAAAGAATGAGTGATTTATAACCAATTACTAAAAACAAACTATAAACTTCTGTTCTATATATATTTGCAAAATTAGCGTCATAATTATTTAAAATTGTAGTTAATTTTTTTCTACAATTAATTAAACTTTTATTAAAAATATTCAAATTTTTTTCAGATGTAAATATTTCTATTGAATCTATTTGAGAAAAATTATTTTTACTATTTTTTAAAAACTCTATTAAGCCTGGAGAAGAAGTCCATATATTTGTTGCTTGAATGTTAGTATTATTATAAGACGCAATATCTTCAATTAGGATGTGAGTATAATATTGTTTTGCATCTTTTGAAGTATTAGTCATTTATTTACTATCTTCTATATATGTTTTCCAATAATTGATGTCTCTATCCACAACTAAGTTTTTTGAGATAATTTTATTACTACTAATTTTCTTAATAATATATTTCCAATCCCAATCTTTAAATAATTTATTACCAAAAGATGACTCTAATTTTTTAAAAAATAAATAATCATCTATTGTATCTATAGTCCATCTATAACTATTATAAAATTCTTGTAGTGCAATATTCCTACCTTTAATTAATTTTCTATTATTTATATTACAATTTCTCCACATCCATGGTACCACATGTTCTCTATCTGAATTAGATTCTGCATTTTTATAAGCCATTTGAAGTGAATGCATATTAAATATAGATACATCTAATCCATGAGGCCAAGATGGTGGTGCCATATTCGTTATAAAATCTAACTTTTCTCTTATCATTATGTCATAAAGACTATCTACTAAATTAGAATCAATAAGAGGACAATCGGAGGTTATTCTTATTATTATGTCTGCTTTTACTGATTTGGCAGCATAATAATAACGCGATAAAACATCTTTCTCATCTCCTAAAAAAAAATCACAATCTATACTATTAAAAAAAGATTTTAATGGTTTATGAAGGTCATCTTTAGGAACTGCAATTAATACTCCATCAATTTTTTTAATTTTTTTAGACCTATATATACACCATTCTATAACTGTTTTATCGCATAAATTATAAAGTATTTTTCCAGGTAACCTAGAAGAAGTTAACCTGGCTTGAATTATAACAAAAGCTTTCATATTAAAATTTTCTTTCTAAAATTTTAATAAATGAAATAAATAATGCTCTCAATATCATGATATTACCTTTTATTATTCCTATCCTTGAATTAGAATCTTTTCTGTTTTTAATTTTTATATTATGAAAAGACCATTTAAACTTATTATTTAAAAAATTTAATGCTAAACCTGTACCTATAGATGATTTCAAAAAATTAATATCATTATTATTAATTAAAGATAATTTATATGATTTCATTCCACATAATATATCAGATACTTTAAATATTTTTTTATAAAAATAATTCATAACTACTTCTGAAAATCTTGGAAATGAATTTCTGTAACCTAGCACCATATCAATATTTTCATTTAATATTGGAATAACAAAATATTTAATATCATTTGGATCATGTTGACCATCTGCATCCATAGTAACTACTACAAACTCTTCTATATTTTTATCTTTAATGGATATTTCTTTTGCTTTCATAAATCCCTTAATTAAAGCTTTATCATATCCTTCATGTTTTGCATTTACGACTATAGCACCTGCTGACTTAGCTTTTTTATAAGTGCTATCCGTTGAACCATCATTAACTACTACTACAGTTCCATATTTTTTTACTGTGTTTACTAATGAAGTAATTGTATATTCTTCATTAAATGCTGGAATTATTATTATAGTATTATATTTAAAAATATTTTTACTTTGCAATATCTTTTGCTTTTAAATAATCACCAGCAGGAATATCCTGTAAGACTTTTTTTCCTAATATTGAATTTAATTTCCATGGTTCCAGTGCATCTCTAGGACAAGGCCTTAAATTTATAACCATATCCTCTGTTAAGATTTCATTTTTTTTTATGAGTCTTTTTGTTCTTATAGACCTTCTTTGTATTACTGAAGTTTCTAGCTCATTATCTTCTATTTTTTTAATTTCACTTCCTAAACTTAATTCTAACTCTCTAGATCTATCTACCATATCTTTCCAATCTTGAAAATCTATTGAAAAAGCATGATCTGGTCCTGGCCTAGAGGTATTATCTGTAAAATGTTTTTCAATAACTTTAGCTCCCAAGGCAATTGCTCCTAAAGTGGTTGCACATCCGGGAGTATGATCAGACAACCCTACAACTACACCTTCAAATTTTTTTAAATAAGTTTTTATTACGGACAAATTTATATATTTAAAATTTTCTAAACTACCTGTGTAATTAGTATTACATTGCATAACACATATATCATTACTAAATTTTTTAGCTATATTGAAAGCAGATTCTACTTCCTCAATATTTGAAGCACCTGTCGCAAGAAAAACAGGTTTATTAGATTTCGACATAATTTCTATAGATTTGTGCCACGTAATATCTCCAGAACCAACTTTCCATGCACAAACATATTTTTCAAGTTCTGGTATCATAGATATATCATAAGGAGCTGTAAAATAATCTATATTAGCCTTATCACATTCACTTTTAAGAACTCTAGTCCATTCTAATGGTATTGCTGCACTATCGTAAACATCAAAAACACTTTTATCCCATTTTTTTTGATGAGATAATTGATTATCAAGTGTCTTAAAACCATAATCAGAAACAATTGTACTAGCAGAGAAATTTTGAAATTTAGCAGCATTTGCTCCTGCTTCTGCACATTTATGTATTAATTCTACAGCTCTATCTAGAGACCCATCATGGTTTGCAGCAATATCAGCAATAAAGTATACTTTAGAATCTTTTCCTACTTTGTTAATACCTACTTGAAAAGTTTCATTCATAATAATTTTATCTCCTCTTTTAAAGTTCTCATTTTGTATCCTAGTACCTTTTCTAAAAGACTTACATCTAATCTTAAGTCTAAACTTCTATTAACTCTACCTTTAATATTTTTAGCTTTCTCACTTTTAGCATTTGTAATTTTTAGATTATAATGATCAGCAATCTTTCTAGCAAAAGTTGCTTTACTCATACCTTCTCTAGAACCTAAATTATATATTCCATATATATTGTTTTCTATAATTTCTTTCAAAATTTTAGCTAAAGTAGACATTAAAACAGGGGAAAAATAAGAATCTTCAAAAATTTTTATACTATTCTTTTTTTTTATATTTTTATAAAAAAAATCTGATAAACTTGTTCTATTTTTATTTAAAGAAGGACCAAAAAAATTAGTATTTATAACTAAACCTTTTGGATGTTCTAACACTGCTCTAGATCCTAATAATTTTGTTATGCCATAATTATTAATTGGTGCATAATTTCCCTCTTTATGAGGACCAATGGTATCTGGATAAACTTGATCAGTACCAATATAAATAAGTTTTTGATTTATACTTAAAAAGTTTTTTACGTACTTGACACCAAGATGATTAATATTATTTGCTAATTTAATATTACTTTCACATATATCAATATTCGTAATACCCGCTATATATATAACAATATCAGGGTTAATATTTTTAAGCATAACCTCTATTTCAGTCTTGTTATTTAAATCACATATATAATCATCACTATGTCTTGATGCCTCATTTAATTTGTAATGACTTTTAAAAGTATTAATTATGTATGGACCTAATAAACCTGTGCCACCTATTAATAAAATTCTTTGCACTTATTTACTTTTTTTTCTATAGAGCATATGAACTTCAGATGACATTTTTTCCTGATCTATAATTAATTGAAGTTTATCGATAATACCTTCAAAATTATCCATCCATTTCTTAAGTGTTTTATTATCTCCAGAAGATTTTTTTGATGATACTGCTAACATTCTATAAATATCCATTATATCTGTTCCAAACCACCATTCTCCTATTTTTTCTAAGTCATACTTTTTTTCTAAGTAGCTTAATGAGCTCTCAGTAAATAAATGAGTATGTCCACCCGATAATTGTCTTGGCATAATAGAAGGGGTTCCAGATTCTAAAATCACACTTGTACTTAATAAAGGAACTGAAATAAATAAATAATTTATAGATTTATTATATTTAAAAAATTCTAAAAATTCTAATGGCTTTCGTAAATGTTCTAACACTCCTATAAGCGATAAAATATCTGTATTTAAGTCCTTGATTAGTAAGTTTGTATCTTCTTCACTAATATGTTTTATAATTCCTTTTCCTATAAAATTTTCCGATATACTAATTTGATCCTGAGACATTTCACATCCTCTAACATTTTTCATTCCATATTTTTTAGCTGCATTAATAAAATAGCCAGGACCTGCGCCATAATCAAAAAGAGACAAACTTTTATAATCAACATTATATGCTTTTAGGGTTTCAATAAGGAAATTAAATTTAGGCTTATAAATTTTTTCTGTTCTTAGTTTATAGGCTTCATTATCTATTGCGTTATAATTATTTGCATATCCACTGCCAATTCCATAAATATATTCGCAAAATGCTTTAGTATCTTCATATAATCCGTTTAGATGACCACAATTATTACACTCTGAATATTCAATATCATGAGAAATAAAATAATTCTTATTACTAATAACATTATTACAAATTTTACAAAATTGACGTTTAGGTTGCTGTTTATAAAAATTATTTTGCTTCTCTAACTTTTTTAAATGAGTTTCATTGTTAGAAAAAAAATCTTCTTTTAACTTTTTTATAGAATCACTAGATTTACCAAATTTTTTCATTATTTTTCAATTTCGTCTATTAAAACTAATAATTGTTTAGGTGATATCCAATCATCATTTTTGTCGGATGTATAGGAAAAATCATCCGCCACGGTCTTCCCTCTTTTTTTATATAATTTTTCTAATTTTAATTCATTAAATGCATAATATGAAGTTGGCATAATTACAAACCTATCTCCTATATCTATCGTCTTCTTTGCATCTTCCTCTGTAATCATACTTTCATGCAACTTTTCTCCCGCTCTTATACCAACTGTTTTCAATGGTAATTGAGGAGCGAGAGCTTTCGCTAAATCGGTAATTTTCATACTTGGTAACTTTGGAATATAAATTTCGCCTCCATGCATTAAACCAAAACAAGAAATAACAAAATCTACTCCCTTATCTAAAGTGATCCAGAATCTAGTCATTCTAGGATCAGTAATTGGTAAATAACTAGTATTTTCATTTAATAAATTTTTGAAAGTTTCTATTACACTTCCTCTACTTCCTAATACATTTCCATATCTTACAACTGAAAATTTTGTATCTTGTTTACCTACTAAATTATTTCCTGCTATAAAAAGTTTGTCTGAACATAATTTAGTAGCACCGTATAAATTAATAGGGTTTGATGCCTTATCTGTAGATAACGCTATTACTTTTTTAACTTTATTATGTATAGAGGAATTTATAACATTCTCCGCACCAATAATATTAGTTTTAATTGCTTCAACAGGGTTATATTCGCATGCCTCAACATGCTTTAGTGCTGCAGCATGAACTACTAAATCAACACCTTTCAATGCAATATTTAACCTAGCTAAGTCTCTAACATCACCAATAAAAAACCTAATTTTTTTTAATTCCTTCTTTGAAAATTCCTTTGCCATTTCAAACTGTTTAAATTCATCCCTGCTAAATATAACTACTCTAGATGGATTATATTGATTAATAATTTTTTTTATAAATTTCTTACCAAATGATCCAGTTCCCCCTGTTACTAGTATATTTAATCCATCTAACATCGTATTATTCCCTATATATTAAAATATTAATCATTGTTATAATCAGATCCATTCCATGCATTTTTATACCATATACAATTATTCATTAAAAATTTATGGTCGCCTTTATGAGTAATTTTACCATCAGAAAAAACATAAATAATATCTGATCTTACAGCAGTACTTAATCTATGAGCACTAATTATAATTGTCTTTTTTTTGTCTCTTAATTTATTGAGACTTGAAACAATTACCTCTTCAGAAAATTGATCTAGATTGCTAGTCGGCTCATCTAGAAGAAAAATATCCTTATCACTATACATAATTCTAGCTAAATCTATTCTTTGTCTTTCTCCTCCAGATAATTTCAAGCCGTCAGAACCAATTTTATAATTGATTTTTCCAGATATATTATTAATAAAAGTATCTGCAGCAGCTAATTTGGTAGCTACATTTATATTTGATTGATCTAATTCTTTTTGGTTTCCATAAATAATATGATTTATAATACTATCTCCTAATAAATGAGTTTTTTGAGGAGCATAAGAAAATAAATTTCTTATGCTCGATGTTTTTACATCACTAAAATTAAGATCATCTATATATATATTTCCGCTATTTGGTAATTTAGCTTTCACTAATAAATCAAATAAAGTAGATTTTCCTGATCCTGAAGGCCCAACTAAAGCAATAATAGTGCCCCTATTGATTGTAAGAGAAATATCATCCAAAGCTTTTGTATTATTTTCTGGATATTTATAACTAACCCTCTTAATAACAATACTATTTTTAAATACTTTTATATGCTTCCCTGTATGTATATTTTCTTTAGCTTCAACAAACTCATCTATGCTTTTATATGTGTAATTTAGGGAAGGTAGACTTTGTGTAATATTCTGCCCTTGGACAATACACGACTTAATAACTGGCACTAATCTTATCAATAATACTAGAAATATACCCATAACTTCTATAGACATATTACCGATAACAGTAGATACATAAATAAAGATACAACATAACGCTAGCATTATGGGTTCAAAAGCAACTTCTGTTTTTCCTATTAATGTCCTGCCTTTAATAGATTCTCTTGCTTGAGCTTCTGTTTTACTGGCATAACTTTTACTTTCTTGATCTTGCATACTAGATATTTGTATTAATTTAATTGACCTTAATCTTGAACTTAAGAAGGAGGTCATTTCGTTATTTGCCTTGGTAAACAATTCTCCAACTATAAAAATTTTCTTTGACCAAAATCTTAGTAATAATATGATAAAAGGTGCTATTAGTAATCCTACAGAAATGCTTTGCCAGGATATAAATGCTAATATAGAACCGAAAGTAAATAAATGTATTAAATAACTAATCATTGTTATAGGTCCTAAAATACAAACAATCGCACGAGGAATTTCTATAGTAAATAAACCAGTTACTTCATCTGAAGAATATTTATCATGGTAATAGGATCCAGTGTTAATATAATGAGTAAAAGCATTTTTTCTAACATTCATTGTAATATTCTCTCTTATTTTAGCTTCTGTAATTATTCTATAAAAAATTATAATTTGCCTTATTAGAAAAAATGCCCAAGCTAATAGTAATAATCCTAATAAAGAAACCTCTAATCCTACAAATGAAAAGAATTGTTCAATATTATTCCAAAAAGCATGTTCTGAGGTAAGTGCAGATATATCACCTCCTAATCTAATAAATTGAAAGATTGGAATAAACATTGTGATTCCCGCAGATTCAGATAATACCGTTAGTGTTGTAAGAATAAATATGAAAATCATTTTTGAAGGATAGAAACCTGCTTGTCTTGAAATATTTAAATATGAAAAAAAGTATTCAGTTAAAGTTTCAATTTTATTATATTTTTTTAATTTCAAATTATTTACTCAAAAACTTATAAGATATTTCTGAAGTATCTATATTATTTTTTACTTCTTTTAAATCTGTTGGCCTTCCGATATCTCGCCAATACTCATACATAGGGAAAATTTGAACTCTTTTTTTATTTTTAATAACATCATTTATTAAATCTGTAATATCTTTTGGTTTATAATATTTTAAAAATTTTTTAATATTTTTATTAATACAATAAACGCCTGCTAATATAGGATAGCTGTAAATAGGTTTTTCCTTTACCTTCATAATTAAACCTTTTGAATTACTTTTTATTATACCAAAAGGTATTTGATTTTCATAAGTACTAGAAACAATACTCATATCATTTTTATTATCTTTATGAAACTCTATAATACTCTTAAACTTTAAATCTGTTATAAGATCACTATTAATAACTAATAATGGCCAAGAAATATTTTCAGGCATCAAGCTTAATGCGCCAATCGTTCCTAATGGTTTATTTTCATATAAAATTTCTATATTTGCTTTATTATTTCTAATTTTTATAAATTTTTCTATTTGATCTGCCATATGGTGCACAGATATATATATATTATTAAAACCATCATTCTCTAATTTTTCTAAAGTCATTTCTAGGATAGATTTTTTTCCAATTTTAAGCATTGGTTTTGGCGTATTTTTAGTAAATTTACCTAAACGTTTTCCGAAACCTCCTGCCATTATTAAAGCTGTCAAACTGTTATTATTACTTTTATTATCGCTGACAAGTAAATCACATATTGAATTATTATTATCGAGAATAGGTAAAAATTTAAAATAGTTTAAAGGTATCTTTTGTAGTTTTTTAAAATTATCATTCTCTTTACCTTTAATTCCATATACTGGTTTTTTGTTCATAGCATTTTTTACTAAATCTGAGATATTGCCATTTGAAATTAGCCATCTTCTGATATCTCCATCAGTTAAACTGCCAATAAACTCATTTATCTCATTTACTACTAATAAAAATCTATTTTCAATTTTATTTAATATTTTTAATGCTTCTATAATATTAGTCTCTTCATGTACTATATATTTTTTAAAACTTTTAATGCTCTTTATCATTTATATCCTTTAAACTTATAAAATTACTGTTCTTTTTAAGATTTATATTTTTATTTGCGGCTATTAGTAAATTAATTAATCTTATTAAACTAATAATAGAATTGGTAAGTGATATTAGTAAAAAATAATATATTGGCTGCATTAGGAATATTGCTACAAAACTAGTAAAGTGATGAATATCGAAATAAATTTTTGAAAAAAATAATTTAGGTACCGAGTAAAAATATAAATGTGTTTCTTGTATATTTTCTTTATTTTTAATCCACTCACGGTAAAAACTTAATTTATTCATAATAGATTGTTCTAATAAACCTATAAATGCAGAAAATATAAATATATAAATTAAATATAAATTAAATAATTCTTGATGAAGCAAACTGATTGCACCTGCAAGTGGTATTAAAGGATATAATAATCCATCTACAAATCCATCTAAAAATTTGCCCCAATATGTAGCGGAATTATTTTTTCTAGCAATACTTCCATCTAAACAATCCAAAATTGAATTTACTACTACTAAGCTTGCTGCTAATTTAAATAAAAATATTTCACCTGTAGAAAAAAAATATAATGTTAATAAAACAATCATTGCTCTAATATAAGTGACACTATTTGCGCTAATATGCTTGCTGAGTAATAAAGTTAATACATAGGCTAATGGTCTAGCAAAATATCTGAAAGAATATGGGTCATTCCTAGATCCAGATTTTAAAATAATATTAATAATATTCATAATAAATTTAATTTATTCCCTTAATTTAATAAATTATTATTTTTGAAATCTAAACTAATGATTAACTGATTAATGCAATTATTAATAATTTCATTATTATAATTTTGAGGAAGTGTAAAATTATAATCTTTTAAGTCAAATGAAATTTTCTTAATAGAATTGTAATATCTAATACCATCTTGTTTAGATTTTATTGATGTGGATTCTAGTTTTAGTAATTTATTTATAAGAATTGGAACATTTTTTAATTCTTTTATGACATGAACATGGTCCATCAAATTATAAGTATTATGTATACCAAATGAAATTACATGATTTCCGTTTACTGCGGCCTCAAAGCCTGCAGTCCCTGTTATAGTTACAGTAATATGGGCTTTTTTTGAAAATTCTATTCCTGGCTCTAATGGGTCAGCAAACTTAATATTTTTTATATCTGCTATTTGTTCGTAAAATTGTATAGGCCGTCTACCAACTGCACCAAAATTTTCTTTAATAATTAACTTATAGCCTGCCGGTAGATTTCCAGCTATTATACATATTACAGCATGCTGAAAATAAAACTCCGGAGACATTGTTTGTAATGCTGTTTCTGGCTCAACATGCAGAGGAAAATAAATAAATTTAACATTTTCTAAATCTCTAATTTTTATGTTATTTAAATTATTTATTTTTTTCCAGTCTATAGCTCGTCTTATAAATAATTTTATCATTTCTGTTAAGTAATAGCCTTTAGATTTTTGACGACCTTTTAATTTCCACCAGATTTGTCTTAATATTCTTTCAGCTATTAATATAGGTAATTTAGATAAAGCATAGTTTTTTATTACTTTAGGTTTATTTAATAAATGATAAGTATAAGGTTGATTGTGAATTGTATCTGTTATTTCACCAGCAGCAATAATATTTGAACTAAAAGTATGTTTTATTTGTGGAGAATTTCTATACTCATCCCAACCCCAATAATATAGATTGTCAATTTTTGATTCTGTAATACATCTGAAATAGATATTATGCTTCTGACAAGCTATTGCGATATCCTTATCTCCGTTTAATACTAAAGATATAGATTTGTCTTTAAATTCTTTTTCCCAATATTTAAAAATTTTTATGTATATTTTTAAAACATCAACATATCTACTCTTCTCTGAATAACTTGATCGAGGATGACCATAACCACCTGGAGCAAATCCTCTTCCTAAATGTCTATTTGATATTAGAAGCTTAGAAATAGTTATATTATAATATTCTTCTATTTTTTTTGCTTCATTGATTATTTCATTATCATCTAGATTATCATAACTATCATTCAACTCACCACTATATATCGATGGCATAATATTCACACTTATAATTGAATTATTTTTAATATTTTTATCATAAAAAAATTTTTCATCTTTATTAGTACAATAAAGCCAAATTTTAGAGTTATATTTTTTTTTTAAATTCTCTGCTACTTTTAGAAAAAAAAATCGATTATCTGAATCAGCAATAATGACTATATTGCTTAAACTATATTTCAAATTACTTGTATTCAAAAGAAACATCCCTTAATTTAAAAAGCTCATTACGCTCTTTGTATAAAAAGAATTTTAGCTCATTAATAATTTTTATATAAGAACCATCATCTACTAAATTATTAATCTCTTTCATATCTTTTTCAACATCATATAATTGATCTATCTTTAGGTTTGACCCTGATAGAACAGTCATCATCTTAAATTTGGAAGAAGTTACTGTAAAATAAATATCTCTTCTTTTCAAATCTGCATTCCCATGACCACAATTTTCACTAATAATTACATCCTTTGATCCTTTAAAAACACTCATACCTTTATAGGATTTATGTAGCTCGATACCTAAAGTATCTAAATAAGAAGCTGTTATGCTCATGCTATCATGCAAACCCTTGGTAGGATTATCTTTTGCATTCATCATAATGAGGGGTATATCAATATCTTCATAATGAGTTCTATAACCTATACCAAATTTTTTTCTAGGACTTTCTGCAAATTGTGCTCCATGATCGGCAGTAATTAGTATTGTCATATTATTAAGTATTCCTTCTTTTTCTAGATGAGAAAATAATAAACCTAACTTTTCATCGACATACATAGCAGCAGAATCATATAAAAACCTCCTATTTGATCTCCCGGTAACTCTTGCAACAAACCATTTTGGAAAATATTTTAATCTATTTAATATATGTAAGGGTTTATTTATTGATCTACAATCATGTACATCCATAATATGAAGATGCATATGCCATTTATTATATTTTATAGAAGTAATTTTTTCACTTATAGATTTAATCATTTCTCCTATTTTTACTGGATAATGTCCATAAATTAGAAATGGCCAAATAGTCTGTTTAGATACAATTTTTTTAAATCTCCAGCTAAAAGCGCTTATAATTCTTTTATATAAATATAGAAAAGGATAAGGCTTTCTTTTTCCCAATAAATACCAGTACATTCCAGCAGGTACTGACCACATTTTTTCAGCGACTAATTCTGGATTTTCTATTAATAATTTTTCTTCTGCTTCACATCCTTTAGCTATTCTTTCATTTATTATTTTTAATTTTTTAGGCCATAAAGATTTATCTTGATTTACAATTATTGCTCTTAAAGAGCGTAAAACTATAATAAATTCCTTCTTTAGAACTTTAAGCATTTCTTCTTTGGACTGTTTATTTTTTTTATATAATTCTATTTCATATAATAATGTTCTATGTATTTTTTGTTCTAATAAGACCCTGAAATCAGAAGTTGTTAAAACATGATCAAAACCTCTATCATAGCCAGTTCCTATTCCCATTTGATTACAACTAGCCATTAAGTAGGTCGAATAGCCACTTTTTTTTATAGATTCTACATAAGACTCAGGCCTATTTCTAATACCATTATTATATCCACCATAATCTAAAGGGTAAGTTAGAGAAAATAAAGAAGGCAGCACAAACTGAGTTGACTGAGCATTAGCTATAACCTTTTTTAAAAACCCTTTATTAATTACTCTATTTAAATTTGGAAATAAATATTCAGTGTTCTTTTGATTTGATAAAGCATCATATCTTAAAGCATCAATTATTATATACATACATTGATTAGACATAGATCAATTATCATCTCTCTTAGATTTTAAAAAAGTATGGAATGAACTTCTTAATTTTTGCAACCTAGGCAGTTTAGTTTTTTCTGCCCTAAATGGATCTGGATGTTCGATAGTGGTAATATTAGCAAAGGAACTAATTTTATGATTTACAAAGTAAATGACTGCTCTTTGAGAACCATATACATATACTTGACCACTCCATTCATTTCTATCAATTATTTCTGAAAAATCAACTCTCTCTGTTCTTTTAGGTTTTACTTTAATTTTTAAAGAAATATTTAGCTCTGGAATTTCTATTTCTATATTAGTTACCCTGTTATAAGGGTTTATAATTATTATAGAATAGGTAGTATCAATATCTTTATCTATATTAATACAAGGATAACCATCCAGCCATTGACCAAACTCTGCAACTTGTAAGATAACTCTTGGGTTTCCATATTTATAAGAACCACAACTTAAATAGGATTTAGATAATTTATTTGTATAAAACACATAATATCCAGGTATATGATGATGCATAACTGCACCGTCTGTAACATTCATTGTTGTCTCTAAATAACATAAATTATCATTATTAAGGTTTGTCCATATAAAATTTTCTGCTTCTAAATTCACCCATTTAGATTTAGAGTATTTTAATAATTTCTTTTCTTTGAGTATACCTTCACCATTACTAAATATTTCTCTATTAATTTCAAATTCTGCACTATCTCCAATAATTAACCCCTCTATCAGCTCTAAAGGTAAACGCTGAGAAATAGTTGTACCCTTTATAGGTCCAAAATGAATAGTAGGTATAAAATAGCGGTATTTCATATCAGCCTATATGATCAACTGAAATACTATCAAATGATTCAGAAGCAACAATAAGATATGTTTTAATTCTTTCTGAAGATTTAATGATATAGTTTGTATGATACGAATCGCTGATATCTTGTGGCAAAGATAGAATATGAGAACCATTAGGCATTATATTAAAATTATCAGAAAAATTACTATCCTTTATATTTATTTTAGAGCCTTGAATCTTCCAACTTATTTTATTAATTTTATTTCCTATGTTTTTTATAAATAATATTTTTTTTTCAGTTTTTGTACCATTTGCTAAACTCATAAATAAATTTTTTAAATACCCATCTTGCGTATGTAATGTTGCCATAGAACCAGTAGTTTTATAAAAAAAATGAGGACGCGTTGAGCCTCTTGAACCCATATAATTACTATATCTAACTATAGAAGCTGAACCAGATATGATTATTTTATTTTTATCTAATTCTAGATAATCAGTTAAACATATTTTTACATTACTATCTGGCAGAATTTTTTTATTGATTGTTTTAACTTTATTACCACTACTATCAAAAATATCACACATTAAATGAAATGGTATTTTTTTTTTACTTAATATTTTTGGATAAAAATTTGATACTACAAGCCAAGTACTAACTTCACTATTATATAAAATTGGAACTATTCCCTCTAGTTTAAACGAGGTTTGTCCACTGAGCATGTCTGCTTTGTTAATTACACTCTGCATCAACGATAACTTTTTATCTATTTTACGTTTAGAAGGTTTTTTATAATATTTACCTTTCTCAAGTATAAATATATCTTCAAGATTTGCTAAACAGGCAGAGCATTTTGATGCAACGCCAGTTCTGTTACATGCTAAATTAAAATCTGTAATATTATTTAATCTAATATAATTGATAAAATCTTCAGATTTTACCTTCTGACAGTAGCAAATATACTTATCTTGATTAAGAGAATCTATCATCAATATTATGTTATTTCCATTTTAAATTATTGATTAAATCACTAACATAATAAGTTTGTATATTATTCATCCGCCTACCCTTATTAGGGTAAGCAAGAGAAGTAATCAATATACAATCACTTTTTTTAATTTCTTTACGTTTCCATAAAATTTCTAAACATTCCATTACATGCTCTAAACTATCTTTTCTAAATTTCACATCAACATAAATACCCTTGGTGCCTTGTAATATATTAAAACTTCTTGCTGCCATTTTATCATTACTTACTGCAAGAATAGGCTGTCGAGGAAATTCAGAAGAAATCATCCTAGCCGCATAACCAGAAATCGTTAATGTTATAATTTTAGTAATAGGCAACATGTTACAAAGTTGAACAATACTTTTTCCTATAGCTTCTGGAATATCTATAGTTTTATTAGACCCTTTATTACTATTAAAAATTATAGAATCGCTAACTTTTTTCATTATTTTTATTGATTCAGTTGGATATTTTCCAATTGCAGTTTCACCTGATAACATAGTAGCTGAAGCACCATCAATTACAGCATTAGAAATATCCATAACTTCTGCTTTAGTAGGTATTGGATTTTCAATCATTGTATGTAACATTTCTGTTGCAACAATTACAGGCTTAGAATAAGCAGAGGCAGACTTAATAATTTCTTTTTGATATATTGCTAAGTTTTCTAAATCAGTCTCAGTAGATAAGTCCCCCCTATCAATCATTATAACATCTGCAGCTTGAGCAATTTCATCTACATTCTTTAAACCATTACTATTTTCTACTTTTGCAACTATTCTAGGGCTCTGGACTTTAATCAATTTTCTTATTTTTTCTACATGTGCTGCAGACTCAACAAAGCTTATACCTATAAAATCCACTTTATTTCTTTTACAAAAACTTATAAGTTTTCTGTCACGCTCAGTTATTAATGGACCTTTAACATTTACATATGGAACATTTATTCCCTTAGCACTTTTTAATTGCCCAGAAGATTCAGCTTTACATATTATATCTTTATTCTGAACATTAATAACTGTAAATTTTAATGTTCCATCATCTGCCAAAATTATATCATTTTTAGAGAGAGATAAATGTAGATTTAAATTATTTACTGGTACTTTAATACTTCCATCAAAACTTTGATCAGTGGTAAGAACTATTTTATCGCCTTTATTAAATTTAGGTTCATGTTTTAATTGAATAGTTCTTATTTTTTTTCCTGGTATATCAAATAAAATAGGAATATTGGGTAAAACATCTTGAATTAACCTAATAGTAGTGTCATGCCATAATAAAGTATTGTGAGAACCATTTAATCTTGCTATCGACATACCTGCTTTTTCTAATTTTTTTAAAAAAACCTTATTTGCTGTTTTTGGCCCTATAGTTGCAATAATTTTAACTTTATTAATCATCTGTGTCTTCCTTTATAAAAATTTCTATATTATTTAACGATTTTACTATTTCAGGCCTCATAAACCTAGAGCTGATTTCTTTTCCGCTAATCAAAGAATTTCTAATCTTTGTCCCACTTACTGGAATCCTTTCTTCTGGATGTTGACAGTAAGTATCTATATTTATTCTTTCACATTTATTACAATAAAATGGCCCTCTAACTTTAATTATGCTGATTCCTAATTCTTCTTCCAACTTGATGCAGAGGTTTTGTGCTTCATATTCACCATAATAACTTCCTACACCAGCATGATCTCTTCCTACTAAAAAATGTGTGCATCCATAATTTTTTCTTATTAATGCATGAAATACTGCTTCTCTTGGGCCTGCATATCTCATTGAAGTAGTTAAGGCTCCTAAAATCATTTTATTTAGTGGAAAAAAATCACCTTGTAATAGTTTATAACTAGTCATTACTGCCTCAGGAGTAAAGTCTCCTACTCTTTTTCTACCAATTAATGGTTGCACAAATAAACCATCCATATCTTTTAGTGCTAATTCTAAAATATATTCATGAGCCCTATGTGGAACATTTCTTGTTTGAAAACCTGCAACAGATTGCATATTTCTATTCTTTATTTCTTTCTTTACAACTTCTGGAACTAATTCATATTTAGAAAGATTATTATTAACTTTATTAAGAAATTTTATTTTTCCTCCTACAAAAAAATTTCCCAAAGAATTTAGCATTTTGTATCCTGGGTGCTCTATATCTTCTGTTCCAAATAACTTTATAATATGATTTTGAAAATCTATTTTATACTTACTTTCTATTTTTAAAACACCTACCTTTATTTTATTAAAAATAAGCTTTACCTCTGAATCTAAAACTATATTGTTAAATACTTCATCTTTTATAGGCAATAGAACTGGTAAAGGAAATAATTTTCCCGAAGTTAATCTCATAGTGTCTACTACTGAGTAAAAATCTTCCTCCTTCATAAAACCATTAAGAGGAGCAAAAGCTCCTATTCCTATTTTTTCTAACTCTAGATAAGAAAAAAAATCTATATTTATATTCACTATGATTCTTTCGTACTATCAATATTTTTAAATCTTGGAACTATTTCAATAATTTTATTTGTTATATCATTAACCGAATAATTATTTTTGCAATCTATTTTTAAATCGGGCTTATTAGGGGCGTGCCAAGGTATATCTATACCCACAATATTTTTTTCAATGCCTTCTGCATACTTATTATATAAACTTTTTGTGTCTCTTTTTTTAACTAACTCTATAGGTGCATCTAAATAAATTTCATAATATTCTGAAAAATATTTTCTATTCCAATCTAATAAATCAGTATTTGAATATAATGCTGAGGTAATAACAATTTGTTTTTGCCTATCAAGCAAAAGACATAATCTTTGAATTCTTTTTATATGTAATATTCTATCGTCCTCTGTATAACCTAATTTTTCTTCATAAACTTCTCTAACTTCATCACCATCTATATTAATTAACTCAGGCAACTTTTTCTTTAATAATTTCATAAGTGCGTTTGCAATAGTTGATTTACCTGCCCCTGAAATTCCTGTAATCCAAATTACCATTTTTATCCTTCCAATATTGAACTTAATATCTTAATACCATCTTTACCACTTTTTTCAGGATGGAACTGAAAACCTATTATTTGTCCAGTATCTATAGAAGAATGAATTAAATCATTTCCATAGCTTATAAATGAGCTAATGATATTCATCTCTTTAACTATAGGAACATAAGAATGAACAAAATAAACTGTTTTATCTTCTAGCTTATTATTATTCAGATTATTTATTAAAGGAAACCAACCTACATTAGGAATTCTATTATTTATATTATTAAAATGATTCAATCTTACTACCTTACCTTTTAATAAACCCAAACCTTTTGTAACTCCAAATTCTTCGCTCTCCTCAAACAACATTTGGTAACCTAAACATATACCTATTAATATAGACCCTCTTTTTAAAGCAAGATTTAAAGCCTCTAGCATGTGAAGATTTAAAAAAGCATTCATCGCCTGTTTAAAAGCACCTACTCCTGGTAAAAATATTATATCCGCCTTACAAATTTCGTCAGGTTTATTAGTTACTAATGCATTATATCCTAATAGTGATAATGCAGAATTTAAAGAGTAGGTATTTCCATAACCATAATTAATTATTACTATATTTTTCATAGATAAAATACTACCTAACCATAATATGGTTATCTCTTAATTCAGATTTAATATCATTTATTGTTAAATTTTTATAATGCAGTACACTTGCTATTGCAACTCCATCTGCTTTATCAGCAACATTAATAATGTCCTTTATACTGCCTACGCCTCCACTCATGATAATTGGTATATTCAATTTACCTCTAATAGAATCTAATAAATCAATATCCATTCCATTTTTTAAACCTTCTTTATCCACTGAAGTTAATAATATTTCTCCAGCACCTAATGTTTCCACTTCCTCAGCCCAATCACAAACATTTTTTCCCGACCTTTCTCTACCATTATCATAATAAGCTTCCCATGTACCGTCTTTTTGTTTTTTTGCCTCTATAGATAAAACGATGGCTTGACTTCCTACCTCTTCAGAAGCCTCTTTTATAAAACTTAGATTTTTGATAGCTTCAGAATTTATTGCAACTTTATCTGCTCCACTATCTAATGCAACTTTTATATCATCAAGATTCCTTATTCCGCCTCCAACAGTTAGAGGAACAAAAATATTTGAAGCCGCCTCTTTCATATAACTAGATAAAGAATTTCTTCCATACAATGATGCCACAACATCCATATAAATTATTTCATCAATTCCATCTAAGTAATATTTTTCGGCTATACTTTTTGGGTTACCTATTGGTCTTATACCTTCAAGATTTATACCCTTAACAACATTCTCACCTTTCATATCTAAACGAGCTATAATTCTAATATTTTTGTTTATCACTATTATCTTCCTTAAAGAAATTTTCTGCTGTTTTAAATTGATATTCATAATCTATATCTTCTGATCTATTTAAAGGCATTTCAAAAGTTGACACTTCTTCTGAATAAAAAGAACTATTATTCATAAGCCAATCAGAATCAGCTATGTATACGGCTCCATTTGGTACATATATGTCTTTATTACTCTTACTTAAAGGAATAAATTTTTCTCCGGGTTTACTAAAAGTAGTTAAATTTGAGTTATGTATATATTTTTTAACACTTATTACTGCATTTTTTTTATCTTTAATTAAATTTATGCCTGTAATAACGTCTTCTATACTTCTAAGAGGTGAAGTAGGTTGCAATAATATAACTATACCATCAAACTTTAGAGTCAATACAGCATGTTTCAATACTTCTACAGCTGAAATATGATCGTCTGCTAATTCTATAGGCCTTAAAAAAGGAACATTAGCACCATATTTTTCTGCTATATCAGCAATTTCTTTATCTTCAGTACTTACTACTACCTTATTTTTTCCAGGAATTTGAAGTGCCAAATTAATAGTCCATGCTATAAGAGGTTTGCCAGAAAACAAGCGTACATTTTTTCTTCTAAGTCTTTTAGAACCTCCACGTGCAGGAATAACTATTAAATAATTTTCATTCATATTATACTATCTAAACCAATTTCCTTTTTCTTCGCCTTTAATAGTCATTTTTTTTGTCAATAAATCATCGTTAATATCAACATTTTTAATAACCTCTATGATTTTTTTACCAACTTCTCCTTCTCCATATGGATTAATTGTATCCCTGCATTGCTTTATATGATTTTCATCGAATAGGCACTTAACTATTGCATCATAAATTTCAATAAATTTATAGTCACAATCAATTACGTTATTTCCTTTTAATCTCCCAGATTGGCGAGTGCCTATATTAACAGTTGGGCAGCCAAAAGCAGGAGTCTCCTTAATACCAGAGGAAGAATTACCTACACAAACCACTTTATATTTTTGGCTCCTAGCTAAATTTAATAAACCCCAATATAACTTTCTTCCCAAGGATTGATGAAGAGCTATATTTTGACTTGTTTTAGCAAATTTTTCTAAAGATAAGAATATATCTTTTCCTCCTGCATCATTGTTTGGGTATGTAATGATACATTGAACATCATAACTTTCTATCATTTTACTCATCGCTTCTAATGCTGGTTTTAATTGAAATTTAGCTAGATTGAATTTGTTACTCACTGAATGTTGAGTATAAATAATGATTGGTTGATTTATATCTAAGTTAATTAATTCTTTAATTTTTTTTTCTCCATAAAAATCATTTAGATTTATTAAATCAATTCCTGGATAACCAACCTTATATACTCTCCATGCTTCTTCACCCATAGCCAAAATTCTATTCTTAGCTTGATTATTTGTTGCAAAATGTAAATGACTTAATTTAGTAATTGCATGCCTAACACTATCATCTAAAGCTCCTCCTTGAGTAATATCTCCTCCCTCTACGTGAGCAGTAATTGTATTAGTTTGAGATGCCGCAATAGCTGCTCCAAATGTTTCAAACCTATCTGCATATACTAAAAATATATCAGGTTTATATTTTTTTATAATATTTGTAACTTCTACTATGATTTGCCCTATAGCATTTGAAGTAGCAAATAAATTATTGCCATGGTTTTTTATATTTACCATTTCATGAATTTGGAAACCATCATTCTTTATCTCATCGACAGTTTTACCAAAATTAGGGTCTAAATGCGCCCCAGAAACTATTAAAATATATTCTAATTCAGTATTTTTATTTATCTCTTTTAAAATAGGTATCTGTAAACCATATTCCGCCCTATTTCCTGTAAAAATAGCGATCTTTCTTTTCATTTTAGTTCCTTATTAGTAAATAAATTTCTAAAACCTTTATCTACAGTAATAGTAGAATACCAATTGTAATGATTTCTTGTTTTAGTAGGGTCTAATATAAGCTCAGATTCTATATCATTTATTGAAAATAATTTATTTTTATCATTTCCATAAATATTTCTAATAATAGCATATATTTCTTTAACCGATGTACCTTTTCCCGTACAAATATTATAGACTCCACCTTTAATATTACAACTTATAGCTTTTATAGCTCTACATACGTCATCTATATGAATGTAATCTCTAACTGCGAGTGAATTATTAACTTGTATTTGTATTTTATTATTTAAAATTTGATTATAAATATCGTAAAAGATATTTTTTTTTGACATTCCTATCCCATAAACATTTGATAATCTTAAAACTGTTCCTGTATTATTTAAAATTTCTTTTTCACAATTTATCTTATTTAATGCATAATTAGATTTTCCTTTAAGATAATCCTCTTCATTAACTAAACTTCTTATATTATCTCCATAGACTAAGGCACTTGATATATATACCATTCTATTTTTATATATTTCAGATAAGCACTTTAAATTTTTATATTCTTCCTTAATTTGTTCATTATCATTTATGCTTGTTCCAGCTAAGTGAATTAAAATATTATTACTATTATTTAAATTTAAAACTTCAGAATAATTTTTTACTTTATAATTTATTTTTTCCTTATTGTTTCGAGATACACTTGTTACTCTAATTTTATTATCGCTTTGTAATAGACTAACTAAATTTGAGCCAATAAAGCCAGAAGTGCCTGTTACGATAATATTCATAGGTATTAATTATAATTTTCTATATCTTGAGGAGAAAGTTGAATATTGTTTTTTATATCTCGACTTGCTTTAGACCCAATTATTCGATTGAATTCTTTTGATAAAATACTCCCATTACCTGGCCTCTTCACCCAAATATTGTCCATAGAAAAAATATCGCCTTTTTTAATATTATTAATTGTAACAACAGATGCATATGCAAAATCAATCACTGGTTTTTCCTCTTTTAAAATAGATTTTTTTCCACCTCTAGCTTCCCATATATTGCATGACCCACTAATTAAATGAGAAAGCTCATTTGGTTCTATAGATATATTTATATCTGGCCCTGGCCAATTTCTAGAAACTGTAAAATGTTTTTCTAAAATTGTAGCTCCTAATGCTACTGCTCCTAGACAAGTATCAATCCCAATAGAGTGATCCGATAAGCCTATAGGTATATTCTTAAAATTATCCTGCAAATCTTTTATCGCACCTAGTCTAACATCTTTATAGGGTGTGGGGTACATACTAGTACAATGTAAGATTGCTAATGGACAACTGTATGATTCAATGATTTTTACTGCAGATTTTATACTGCTAATATCGTTCATACCTGATGAAAGTATAATTGGTTTTCTTTTTGAGGCTATATGATCTATTAATGGATAATTATTACATTCACCTGATCCTATTTTAAATGCAGGAACATCCATTTTATCTAATCTATCCGATGCCTCTCTAGAAAAAGGCGTTGATAAATAGATAATTTTATTTTGATTACAGTATTTCTGTATTTTATACTCTTCTTCTTCAGTTAATTCACACCTTTTAATAATATCCCAAAGTGTTTCGTCAGAAATATCTCCGGGCTTCATATTCGTTTCTATCATTTCGTGATGAGTAATATGTGTTTGAAATTTTACTAACTCAGCTCCAGAAATAATTGCAGAGTCAATTAATTGTACAGCCTTATCTAAATTACCCTCATGATTAATACCTACTTCAACTATAACTAAAGGAGGATAATTACTTCCTATTTTACGATCTTCTATGGTAATTTCTGGTTTCATTGTTTTTTCTCTATTTATAAAAATTTAATATATATTTTATACCAATTTACTTATAGTATAAATACTTATTATATAATTATTGGTAAAATGATGAAGAATAAAAATATTTTAGTTACAGGAGCAGATGGGTTTATTGGCTCACATTTATGCGAAAAACTAATTCAAAAAGGCTTTAATGTAAAAGCTCTTGTAGCATATAATTCTTTTGAAAATATTGGATGGCTAAATGATTTAACTAAAAATAAACTTAAGTCAATAGAAATAATCTCTGGAGATATTAGGGATGTAGATTTTATATATAATATCACTTCAAAGATAGACATTATTTTTCACTTAGCTGCTTTAATTGCTATTCCATATTCTTATAATGCTCCTCGATCTTATATTGATACAAATGTAATTGGCACCCTAAATATTTTACAAGGTGCAAAGATTAATAATTGTGAAAGAATAATCAGTACTTCTACAAGTGAAGTCTATGGCACCGCTCAGTATGAACCAATTGATGAAAAGCATATACTTCAAGCGCAATCACCATATGCAGCTTCTAAAATTTCTGCAGATCATTTACTAGAATCTTTTGTTAAATCATTTTCTCTACCTGCCATTATTCTTAGACCTTTTAATACTTATGGACCAAGACAAAGTGAAAGAGCAGTGATACCAACAATTATTAGACAGATGATTGATCCATACTGTAAAAGTATTGAAATAGGAGATACTTCCCCTAAAAGGGACTTTAATTTTGTAGGCGATACAGTAAATGCCTTTATTAAAATTGCAGAAATTAAAAGCAGTTCAATAAATTATGGTTCGGCTTATAATGCGGGTTCAGGAAAAGCAGTATCAATTCAAGAAACATTAGAGTTATTAAATAAAATTTCGAAAAATACTAAACCAATAAAAAAAGATAAAAAAAGATTTAGACCCAAAAATTCTGAAGTAAAAAATTTAATAGCTTGCTCAAAAAAATTAGAAATAGCTACTAAATGGCAGCCTCAAACCTCTTTAAATAAAGGCTTAGAAATTACTATTGAGTGGTGGAAGAAAAGAATAAAAGAAAAAAAAATTAGAAATGATTCAAACTATTCCATTTAATTTTTTACTGGATATTTTAATACCCATTCATTATTGACTTTTTTCCATAAATGTTCTGGCCTATATTTATCAATTACTTGCCAAAATTTATCCTCAGTAATATCCATATAATCCAACATATCTGAGAAATATCTTTTAGGAATTTCTAGGTCGTATTTATTTACTAATGCTACACCCTCCTCTCTAGTTATTTTATTGGTTCTAATTTCTTGAGATGCATCATAAGATGCTCTGCCTAAACCAAATTTAATAAGATAAGTAAAATAGTGCAGAGTATCCATTCTATCATCTATGCCAGAATATTTTGAGTAAGTACCTTCTGTTCTTTCATCATTTGCAATAAAACCTGTATTTTCAGAAGCATAATAATACATTTCTTGCGGATCCCATTTTAAATAGTAACCCAAGTAGTACATCTTTAAATCTATATTTTCTTTTTCTTTTTGCTCAATCGGCATATAAAGATTCAAGTCACTTTTTTTTATGTTATGATCTCTCATAAGTTTAGATGCTGTAACTCCTCCTAAAATAACTTTATCATAATCTTTTTTTCCTATAAAAAATTTATTATCCATAGTAGGGCTCTCATTATCTTTCATATTATTTCCGTATTCAGCTTGATTTTCTCCATAAAATATTAAAGGTATTTTATTTTGAAGTGCTATTCTGGGACCTACTATTTTTTGTCCAATTATAAAAGGCTGAAAAGGGTGGCATAAATTTAAAAATGCTAATTTTGTTATTAGTCTATGTACTTTACCATTAGGATTAATTAATAGGTTATCAAAACCACCAATTTCTATCCATTTCTGAAAGTTTTGCCATCCTATGTCTGTATATTGGTGAGGAGCCCAAGTTACAGTTAACGGGTTCATATTATATTTATACTTTAAGACATGTGCTGTAAAAGCACTATCTTTGCCCCCGCTTCCTGGTACTACACAATCATATGAACCATTTCTACTTCTAAATTTATCACATAAATTTATTAAGCTTCTTTCTCTTTCTTGCCAATCAATATTATTATTTTTTATATCTGCATACCTACATGCCGCACAAATTCCCTCATCATCTAAAAATATAGTTTCTTTATCACGCAAACTATCTTCAGAAAATTCTACAACTGAAGCTGGTCTTTGATTTGAAATCACACATTTTTTACAAAAAATAACTTTATTTATCTCAGTCATATATTTTCTCTTTCACCTAAATTCTTTAAACTCATTCTATTTGTCCATATTTGAATTCGTTACAGTCAAAACGAGGTAATGCTTGTCTCCTCGACTTTAAATCTTGTTTAGTGATATTTCTACTTTCCACACTTAATGAGTAATTAACTAATTTTTTTTCTAAATATTTTTCTATTTTTTTATTGTAAGAAAGTTTTCCACCATAAGGATAACAGAATGTCTTATAACTTATAAAATCTTGTAAAAAATTAAAACTTTCATCAATTTCATTTTTAAAATCTTTTTCAGACAATCTTGACATAAGTTTATGTTTTATTGCATGACTACCTATAATCATACCATTTTCAAATAAATTTCTAATATTATCTCTAGACATATAAAATCTCTTTACAATACTTTCTTCATTTTCTTCAAAGCATTTTAAAAAAATTTTATTTATTAAAATTTCTCTATATGCATATTTAATATAATAATTTAAAACTCTTTTAAAATTATTTATAGAATCAGAGTTTGATTGCATTCTATATGTATTCTTTTCATATTCTTCAATTTTATCCAGATCAAGCATTGAATTGTCTAAGAGCTCTAATAATAGATTATTTGCTTTTAGGCCACCAATCTTACCAATAATTAAATGAATTTTATGCACATCTAGTAACTTACAATCTATATAAGGCCCACTAGGAATATAAAATACTGCATTTATTTTATGTTTTAGTAATATTTTTAGAACATACTTATGGTGACAACTTAACCCATCATCAAATGTAAGAAATATTTTGTTCCTTATTTTACTTTTAATACTAAAATTTTTTATCTCACTACAATCAAAAAAACTATACCTAGATTTAAAATGTATAATTTGCTTTTCAAAATTCTTAACGTTTAAATACTGAAAGTGGGGCAAATTGACATTATGTTCTTGTATATAATGATACATAATTGCTTTCATAAAATTTTTTTATTCTCTATAATAGGAACCTGATTATCTCTTTTAATTTTATTACTTAAATATTCTGTTATCATGCCTTCATTAAAATTATTTAACATTTGTAACACGCTTTTTTTATTAAAATCCTTTATTTTATAACTTTTTTGATTAGTATTTTTAGCCTGCTCAACAACATTAGCATTATTATTAATTTTTAATATGTTTGGCAGAAATAGTGTCATATCTCTAATAAGTCTATTTCCAATGCTATGGACATTGTCTGTTTCATATATTGTTGGCCTGATCTGATGAATAATATTACCTCCATCTATTTTATTATTTATATGCATATAGGTAACACCTATATATTCTGGTTCATTGTTAACTAGTGGCCAAAAATTTGTTCCAGACCCTATATAATAGGGAGATAAACCTAAATGAATGTTGATAAACCTTCCACTATATTTAGTTAATATAGGTTCCCTTATTATAGAACAACCATAAGATACTATTATTTCTACTTCGCATTTGTCTATATATGATTGCAAATTTATATCTTCATTTATTATGTTTTTTTTTACTAAAATAGTATTTAAAGCGTCTGAAGTATAATCAACAAAAGATTTAAAAAAATCTTCTTCAGAATTTTGCCTGGCAATAAAATGCTTTTTTTCAATGGCAGAATAATTGCTAGAATCCATTACTGTATTTTTTTGACTTGTAACATCCTCCTCACATATACAGAAAGCTATTTCTAAATCTTTATTTAAAGATATCAATCTTCTAAAAAACTTATGCCGTAATTCATTAGAAGTTATTATGCCAATTTTCAATGATTTTTCCTATATTTCTATATTAGGCACGCTACCGCCATTAGGGTGAAAATTCAAAATCACCCTATTATTATTTTAAGCTAGAGCTTAAATTAAGCTCTTGTAACCCAATCATTATGAATGGGTATATTCATCGTTTTTCCCATAAAATTAAGAAGAACTTTAATTCTTAAATCTTCAGATAAACCATCAAAAATCCCTGCAATTCCCTTTAGAGGACCATTTGTAATTTCTAGTTTTTCTCCTTGTTTATAAGATGATACAAAAGCTTCATCAATAAAACCTTTATCATTTTCTAATAGTTTTAACTCTTTTATTACCGATTCCGAAATCATGATTGGCTTTTCATTAGAAGTAATTAATTTTACAACACCTCTTGTATAATTTATTTTTCTCCATTCTTGGTTATCTAAATGAAGATTTACAAAAATATATCGAGGAAAAAAGGGTTTTAAAACTTTTTTAATATATCTTGAATGTCTAACTATTTTCATAATTGACGGCATATATGTATTAAAATTTTGTTTATTTAATTCGCTAACAGAATACAATTCTTTACCCTGATGCGTATAAATAACACACCAATTATTCATTTTTTTTCCTAATATTTAAAATAGCAGGACTAAAAATTTTATGTGAAGGAAAATTATTAGATAAATAATCATACCTTTCCTGCGGTTTATTTACTTCAGTTAAAATTATACCATCATACTTTTTAATATCAGAAAAGTTTTTATAAACATTTACTCCATTAAAACTAGTCTTATCTTCATCTATGACACCTATAATATTTATCTTACTATCTAAACTAGTTAAAATAGTAATTTCAGCTAGCTCTGAAATATTTGATAAAATAACATCATATATACCATTTAGTGCACACTCATTTAGAATTAACTCACAATCATTTTTAGACTTTCTAAAAAATGCATACGACGAAGTAAAATACTCTGCAGTCAAAGCTGCTTTCTCTGCAAATCCTTTAGGAGTTATATAATAACTATATCTCTTTCTAGGTACTTGTTTAATTTTTACATAACCTTTTTCTACAGATTTTTTTAAATACGCATTAGCTAGACCTAAAGCTACACCCAACTTACTTGCTATGTTTCTTTGGGTTATATCTCCATCCTCCTCTAATGTAGAAAGAAGATTTAAAGTAATTTTTTTATTTAAATTAAAAGCCATATATACCATAAATTACTGATTGATGTTCATTGCATGAACAATATCTTATATGATAAAATAATTATGTCAAATTACGTTCATATTATGAACATTAATTTATTTATCTAGCTATTATTGTTATACCTATAAATATAAAAATGATGCCTATCCAATAAGACCAATTTAACTTTTCACCAAATAAAAATATTGCTAGGATTGGAACTATAATCATTGCTAGTGCAGAAAAAGGATACGCAAGCGTTAAAGGTATACGTTGCAATATGTACAGCCAAAATAGAGTAGCTATACCATAAGTAAATAGTGCCATATATAACCAAGGAATAGTTGCCGCTTTCAAAATACCTTCAATAAGACCAAGACTATTTTCATTATTTAAACCTGCTGAAATAGATAATGCAGTTTTTTTAAATAAAACTTGTCCTCCAGACATCAGAAATGCAAAAGAAATTAGTTGTAATACTTGTATATAAGACAAAAAGTCGGCTCCTTTAAATTATATATTATAAATATCATTAAACTAATTTAGTAAATAATTCTATAGTAATATTATGAAAATTATAAAAAAAAAATTACTCTTTATATCTATCTTATTTTTTATATTAAGTTTACATGAAAGTAATATCTCTCTTGCAAAGTTATGGATCTTAATTCATGTCAATTCCTTAATTGGACTTCAAAAATTAATTGAATCTTTAAACTTATCAATAGATATCTGGCAAATTATATTTACAAATTTACTAGAATTAAAAGTATTTTTTATATTAGCTATTATAATGTTTTTTTTATTTGTATATAAAAATATATATACTTAATTATTTACTTCCTACATCCAATTTCAATGCTGCAAGAAACGCCTCCTGAGGAATATCTACATTTCCCACTTGCTTCATTCTTTTTTTCCCTTTTTTTTGTTTTTCAAGTAACTTTTTCTTTCTAGTAATATCTCCTCCATAACATTTTGCTGTAACATCTTTTCTAAGAGCATTTACTGTTTCTCTTGCAATAACTTTTCCACCAATAGCCGCCTGTATTGCAATCTTAAATAGTTGCCTAGGTATTAAATCTTTCAATTTCTCACATATGGCCCTAGATCTAATATCTGCACTTTCTCTATGAGAAATAAATGATAAACTATCAACAATTTCACTATTTATTAACATGCTTACTTTCACAAGATCACCATTTTCATAAGTTTTTATTTCGTAATCAAAACTAGCATACCCCCTACTAATTGATTTTAGATTATCATTAAAATCAAATATAATTTCATTTAGAGGTAAATCATATACCAACATAACTCTTTTACCTACATAGCTTAAGTCTACTTGCACTCCTCTCTTTTCATTACAGAGCTTTAGTATTTTTCCTAAATATTCATCAGGGCTAAATATTGTAGCCCTTATCCAAGGTTCCTTTATTCTATCAATTTTTGTTACATCGGGCCAATCTGCTGAATTATGAATTTTTAAAACCGTATTATTTCTCATTATGATTTCATATATAACACTTGGAGCTGTAGTAACTAAATCTAAATCAAATTCTCTTTCGAGTCTCTCCTGCACAATTTCTAGATGTAATAAGCCTAAAAATCCACACCTAAAACCTAGACCTAAAGCAGCACTTGATTCCATTTCAAAATGAAAAGATGTATCATTAAGTTTCAATTTTGATAAAGACTCTCTTAACTTATCAAATTCACTTGAATCTACTGGATATAAGCCACAAAAGACTACAGGAATACTCTCCTTAAATCCTGGTAGCGCTTTTAAAGCTGGCTTTTTAAAATCAGTAATAGTGTCGCCTACCCAAGCATCAGAAACCGATTTAATTGCAGCTGTAATAAATCCTACCTCTCCTGGCCCCAAACTATTTACTATTTTTGGCTTTGGCACAAGAATACCTACTTGCTCTATCTGATACTCTCTATTAGAACGCATTAAAGAAACCTTCATACCTTTTTTTAATTCTCCATCATGAACTCTAACTAACACCATCACACCCAAATATGAATCATACCATGCATCGATTAATAGTACTTTTAAAGGGTCTTCTATATTTCCTATTGGACTAGGAATTTTATCTATTATTATTTTAAGTAATTCTTCAACTCCTGCACCTGTTTTTCCAGAGACAGTTGCTATTTTATCTACATCTAACCCTATTAAATCTTTTATTTGAGTTTTTACTCTTTCGGGATCAGAAGCAGGTAGATCAATTTTATTTAATACAGGAATAATTTCTAAATTTGCTTCTAAAGCTAGCCAAGTATTTGCTAAAGTTTGTGCTTCAACTCCTTGGCTAGCATCTACTAGAAGCAATACTCCCTCACAAGCAGCTAATGACCTAGAAACCTCATATGAAAAATCTACATGTCCTGGAGTATCTATTAAATTAATAATATAGTTATTTCCATAAGAGTTAGTGTATTCTAAGCGTATAGTTTGTGCTTTTATTGTAATACCTCTTTCTCTCTCAATATCCATTGAGTCCAGAATTTGATCTTTCATCTCTCTATTGCTTATGGTTCCACAATACTCTATTATTCTATCAGATAAAGTAGATTTACCGTGGTCAATATGAGCTATAATAGCAAAATTTTTTATAAGTTTTGTTTCCATCTTATCAAACCAAATTAAGGTTTATTCCCCTTCCAATTTAAGCCTTTATACTTTAAATAGTCCTCTATTAGCCACCCAATTGCATTTTCGTGACCTCTTTTGTCAAAAATAATTTGAAAATAACTCCATGGGGCGTACTCTACTAAATTGCTCATAAAATATGCTAGATACTTATTCTCATATTTATGCCATTTATTCTTTCCATGAAATATAAAAAATAGTTTGAAAATAAAACGAATAGGTATTATCCACTTTGGAGAAATCTTTAATGGATTAATATTAATTTCTTGCCAAACATTTCCCCAATTATACTTTATCAAAGTATCTTTATATAATGTTTGATTTATTTTATATTTTAATGGAACCTTTTCCCAAAAATCAATATATTCATTATCCCATAATGGCAGCCTCCATTCGTATCCAAAATATTCATAATTCCTCTGTCCATTTACAACATACTTTGATTGCCTGTCCATAAATTCCATATATTCATAAATACCATAATTCTTATTTTGATCAGATGGAAACCCTCCAATTTTATTTATTTCTTCACTTAGTAAATTTTCTACTTTATCAAGATTATCTTTATTTTTTAAAATATTCCAATGTTTGTAATGCTTAACAAGATATGTAGAAAATAATTTTTCTTTTTGTTTATCGCTGTATTCTTTTTTTACATCTAAATTTGAAGGAATGTGATTTCCAGAGATAAAATCTCCCGATTGACCATTAATAAAAATTGCATCTTTTTCAACTAAATTATTACTTAATTTGGATAGCATTATATATTCGCCTATAAAATGTATGGAAGTAAAAGTATCACAAAAATTAGTATACTTTTTATATTCCTCAGAATAATAATGTTTTCTAAACTCTTTATTAGAATACTCAATAAATATCCACTTATAACCTAGTTTATCAGCAACTTTTTTTGCAATATATGCGTCCTTATTATTTTTTAAACCATATGATATACATAGAACATTTTTATAATTGTACTTTTTTAAACCTGCTAAAACTAACCTTGAATCTAAACCTCCTGAAAGAGGCACTACTATTTGACGATTATTGACACTATCAATTAATTTTTTAAAAATATTTTTATTAATTTTGTTCAATTTCGAACTCAAATTAACTCTATATTCTAATGCGCTCCAAGGTTGCCAAATATAATAACGTTTAATAGTAACTTTTTTGTTTTCCAGCCATAAATAATTACCAGGGCTAACTTGTTTAACGTTACTATATAAAGTATTATCTCCTATAGTATATCCAGAAATTGCAAACGCGTTGCTGATAGAATAATCAATATCTGAAGATTTAAGTTTTAATTCTTTATTTAAATATTGTCCTTGGTCGCTAATCAATATATTATTTTTATTTTTTATAGCCCATATAATTGGAATAGATCTAATTTTATCTACAGCTATTAAATAAAATTTAGGTGTTTTAACTATTAAAGAAAAATGGCCATCTAATGTATTTAAAAAAGATTTTATAGTATCTGAATCTTGTTCTACTATTTGTTTTACTAAATCAGTAATAGGCATATTATATAAATACCCCTTAAACCATACTGTATTTTTATTTTTACTAGTTACCTTCCAATAATTATTTGAAGATAAAAAAATATCTACTTTATCTATAGATTTAATCATTTAAATTTCTAACAATATTCTAATAATGGCGGAGGAGATGGGATTCGAACCCACGATACAGTTTCCTGTATACACGCTTTCCAAGCGTGCGCCTTCGACCGCTCGGCCACCCCTCCTATTAATCTCTAAGTATAGCATTAGTATCTTTTTTTACACTTTCTACTATTAAGTTTGATATATCTAAAATTTGATTTTCTTTTAAAGTAAATTCGATAGGTTGAAAAATTATTTCTATTGCTAAAGATTTTTTATCATTTCCTTCAGATAAATTTTTTGAATACACATCAAACACATTTACTTCTAAAAGTTGTATATAATTAATAGTAATAAGTGATTTTTCGATAGAACTAACTAGTTCTGACGCGTTAGTTTCTTTTTGCGCTAAAAAAGCGAAATCTCTTTTAATTGGCATAAGACTATATGGTATAAAATTTTTATTTGATTTTTTTTTATAATTATTAGGAAAATTATTATGATATAATTCAAAACATACTATGCGAATTCCATATTTTTCTGAATATTTAGGATGCAACTCACCAAAATGCCCCAATAAGATTTTTCCTATTTTTATTGCTCCTGATCTGCCTGGGTGATACCAGTCAGGTAAATCTTTATCTAATCTTAAATTATTACTAGATATTCCAACTGATTCTAAAGCTTTAAAAGCATCTTTTTTAATATCATAAATATCTACTTCTCTATTATCAATAGACCAATGTCGTGAAGAAATATTACCTGACCTTACTCCAGCTGAACATACAAATTGATCTTCTTCTTTATCTCCATAATAAACTGACCCAACTTCAAAAAGTCCAGAGTTTTTTAAACCTTTTTTACTATTATTTATAAAATGATCTATTATATTAGGAAGTAAAGAAAATCTCATGATGGACAACTCTTGGGATATTGGGTTATCTAAAGTAACAATAGAGATATTATTCTTAAATAATGAAGCTGACATCTCTGAAAAAAATGAAAAAGTAACTAACTCATATAGACCTCTTTTTACTAATGCGGAACTAATTAGTCTATTTCTATGTTCTACTATACTTAAAACTGGTTTTCTTATTGAAATAAAATTATCTAAAGAAGAATCCTCTAAATTATCATAACCCTTAACTCTCAATAATTCTTCTACTATATCTACCTCATCACTAATATCATGTCTCCATGTAGGTACTAATAAAGATAATATATTTTGATTGTTTTTAACTTCAAAACCCAGCTTTAATAAAATACTTATTTGTTCCTGAACAGACATTTCTATACCACACAGCATCTTAAATTTAGCACAATTAAAATCTATTTTAATCTTTTTTAAGTCTACCTTTCCCGCATAAACATCTTCGCTTACTTCTCCTCCACATATACCTAAAACTAAATTAGTCATAATATTAATACCTTCATCTATAAACTCAGGATCCACTCCTCTCTCAAAACGATACCTTGCATCTGATAATATATTTAATGATCTTCCAGAAATAGCTATGCTCTTTTTATTAAAATAAGCTGATTCTAAAAATATTTCTGTAGTATTTTCATCGCATGATGTATCTACTCCTCCCATTACTCCTGCTATGGAAACTGGCTTATTTTCATCTGAGATAATAAGAATATTTTTATTTAATCTGTATTTTTTTCCATCTAGCGCTATTAAATCTTCATTATCACTAGCCATTCTAATACATAAATCACCTTGAATTTTTTTCGCATCAAAAACATGCAAAGGACGGCCTAAATCAAAAGTTATAAAGTTTGTAAGATCCACCAATGTAGAAATTGGCTTTAAACCAATAGAAATTAAGCGTTTCTTTAACCATACTGGACTTTCAATATTTTTTAAGCCTTTAAAATGCCTGCCTTTAATATAAGAACAGGCATTGATATTTTTTGAATCTAGATCAATTTTCCAATTGATAGGAGATTTATATGAACCCTTAATATTATAATTTTTTCTATTTTTAAGCTCACCTAACCCAATAGCAGAAAGTTCTCTAGCTAAACCTAATATGCTTGCACAGTCTCCTCTATTTGGAGTAAGTCCTATTTCAAATATTGGGTCTGATAATTCTGCCCAATCGGCATAAATTTTTCCTACAGGTGCATCATCAGGCAATTCAACTATACCATCACTTTTATCTTCTAGGCATAATTCCTCTAAGGAACATAACATTCCATCTCCAGTAAAGCCTCTAATATCCTTCTTTTTTAAAATCATTCCATTTGATGGAATTGTAGTACCTATAGGAGCAAAAACCACCTTAAGATTTTTTTTAATATTTGAGGCTCCGCATACTACTGATACCTCAGAGTTGCCTAATTCCACTTTACATATATTTAATCTATCTGCATTAGGATGAGGAGAAATATCAATAATTTTTGCAATTAAGAAACCTTTTAGCTCTTTTGAATTATCTTGAATAGATTCAACTTCTAGTCCTAAGTTAGTCAAACTTTTACTGATCATATCAATAGTAATATTTGATTTGAATTCGATATGCTCAGAAATCCATGACAAAGAAAATTTCAATTCTTAATTCTCCTTAAAATTTGACCAGGTGTATGAAGGACCACCTTGTGTAGAAAAACCATAATGATCTAACCAACGAATATCTCCAGCATAAAAATTTCTCAAGTCTGCTATACCGTATTTCAACATAGCAAACCTCTCAACACCTAATCCAAAAGCAAAACCTTGCCATTCTTTAGGGTCTAAACCACAGTTTATTAAAACTTTTGGATGAACCATTCCACAACCCATAACTTCTAACCAATCAGAACCTTCTCCAATTTTAATAGTATTTCCTTTTTTACTGTATCCGATATCTATTTCAGCACTTGGTTCTGTAAAAGGAAAATAGGAAGGTCTAAATCTTACAGGCAAATTATTTACCTCAAAAAATTCTGCGCAAAATATCTTAATAAGTCCTTTTAAGTGACCCATATTTATATTCTTATCAATTACTAAACCTTCGATCTGATGAAACATTGGAGAGTGTGTTGAATCATCATCACACCTAAAAGTTCTACCAGGCGCAATTATTCTAATTGGAGGCTTTTTATTAATCATAGTTCTAATTTGTACTGGAGAAGTATGCGTTCTTAAAAGTTTTCTTACATCGCCAGCTTTATTTTTAATATAAAATGTATCATGATCTTGCCTTGCAGGATGGTCCTCAGGAATATTTAAAGCTGTAAAATTATTAAAATCGTTTTCAATATCTGGCCCAGTTTCAACTGAAAAACCAAAATTTGCAAATATATCTATTATTGAATCAATAGTCCTACTGATTGGATGTATTTTTCCTTCATCATCATTATTACCAGGTCTGATAGGAAGTGTAATATCTAAATTTTCATTATTTATTCTATTAGTAACTTCTATTTCTTTAAGTTGTTGCTCTTTAACATGAAATGCATCTAATACTTTTAAACGAAGTTCGTTATAAGCTTTTCCTAAAGATTTTTTTTCTTCATAACTTACAGAAGATAAAGACTTCATTAATATGGAAATTTGTCCCTTTTTTCCTAATTCTCGTACTTTAATTATTTGCAAGTCCTGAAAAGATTTAGCTTTGGAGATATCTATTAAAACATTCTTTTCTAAATCTTTAATATTTGGCATAATAACCTTCATTATCTAATTAAAAAAATTACATAGTATAAACTAATTATAATTAAAGGTTATATAAAGAAAAAAATATACTTTTATTATTTAAGTACTTTTTACTTTTTCTACTATAGATTTAAAAGAATCAGGTTCTCTCACAGCAAGATCTGCTAACATTTTTCTATTAATATCAAAACCTGCAATATTTAATTTGTTAATTAAAACCCCATAAGTCATTCCTAATTCTCTAGCTGCAGCATTTATTCTTTGTATCCACAAACCTCTAAAGGATCTTTTTTTAGCTTTTCTGTCTCTGTAAGCATACTGACCATTTTTTTCTACTCTTTGTATGGCCGCACGAAAAGTATTCTTCTGTCTACCTCTTGAACCTTTTGCAGCTTTAATTACTTTCAGATGTCTACTATGAGCAGTAACTCCACGTTTTACACGAGACATAATATTTCCTCTTCTTATAATAGCTTTTTATAAACTATTTCTTAAAAAATTCTTTTTTATTATTTTAGCATCTGCATCAACCATTATAGTAGAGCCTCTAGCATTTCTAATAAATTTTGCTGTTCTTTTTATCATACCATGTCTTTTACCAGCCTGTCCCATTTTTACTTTACCAGAGCTAGTTAAACTAAAACGTTTTTTAGCGCCACTTTTAGTCTTAATTTTAGGCATCTATGAATTCCTTAATTTATTTAAACATATATACACAACAATAAAGTTCTTTCTATATATATGTATGCTTATATTTGCAAGCTATAAAACCAAAAAGTGTCAATATAAGGTACTATTTCTTAGAAAGTGCACTCTTCTCTAGTCTAGAGGTATCGTCTTTATCAGATAAATTGGGTGCAAATATTTGAACCATTTGCCTTCCTTCCAATTTAGGAAACTGTTCTATTTTTACTAATGTGTCCAAATCTTCTCTAATACGCCTTAAAACTTTTACTCCTATATCCTGGTGAGTCATTTCTCTGCCTCTAAACCTCATTGTAATTTTTACTTTATCTCCTCCTCCTATAAACTTTCTCACACTTCTCATTTTAATTTCATAATCATTAGTGTCAATATTTGGTCTAAACTTTATTTCTTTTACTTCAACTGTTTTTTGTTTCTTTCGAGCTTCTGCTGCTTTTTTTTGAGCTGCGTACTTAAATTTTCCATACTCAATAATTTTACATACCGGCGGCTTGGCATTAGGTGAGACCTCTACAAGATCTAACCCTACTTCTTCGGCTTTTTCTATACCTTCTTTAAGCGAGAGTATTCCGAGCATAATTCCTTCACTATCTATAACTCTAATTGGGTCTGCAGTAATCTGATCATTAATCTTATGTAAATCTTCAGACATTTGATTGTTTTTAAAAGTTTTTTTTGCTATGCTTCTTACTCCTATTTAGTTAGTTATTAATTTTATAAAATTTGAAAATTACATATTTAAACATAAAATACAAATATGAATTAAACTATATTTAATCAATCTATATATTATATTCTATATATTTCAATCTATTCATAAATTTTTAATTGTATTAAATACTAAATCTATACTTATATCTTTAATAGAGCCTTTATTTAGTATTATAACATTTTTACCTTTAGGCGCACAAAGTGAAGGTTTAGAAGCGAATCCAAATAATACCATAGTGGATAACCCTGTAGTCGCTATTAGATGTATTGGTCCAGTATCATTTCCTATTGCAAATTGTGCATAAGCGCTTAGGTATACTATATCTTTATATGAAGTCATGCCTGCATAATTAAGAGGCGTTTTCTTTATATTTTTATCTACAAGACTAATAATATGTTTTATATTATCAAACTCATCTTTTCCACCAATCAGAACACATTGCATGTCTATTTTGGAAAAATTTTCTATTAATGATGCATAGTTAGATTTTGGCCATCTTTTATTTAATCTATGTTGAGCTGCGCCAGTAACTAAAATAATAAATTTATTGTCTGGGACAATACTATTATTCTTATAATTTTTAGCTAACCATTTCCAATTAGGTAGGTGATTATATTCAATATTAGCCAGTTTTAATTGGGCTTTTTGCCTATCTATTGTATGCATAAATTTTCTATTAAGACTCTTATGCCGGTGACTACTTCCGTATGCAATTCCACACCACTTAATATTTTTAGTAAAAAAGAAAATAAAAAAATATAAATTAGACCTGTAAGATGTTTGCAGGTCATAAACTGTCGTGAAATTGTATTTATGAAACATTAACTTTAAATTTTGCCATCCTTTTATGTTATTCCACCTTGGTTTTAAATCTGACACGACCTTATCAAACCAAGGGGATTCTTCTAAAATGTTTCTGAAGTGTTCTGTTGTGAGACAAGTTATATAATCATTTTTATGATAATTTCTTATTGCTTGCATAGCTGCACCTGCCAGAATAACATCACCAAAAGCACCATGTTTTATAACAAGAATATTATTTTTCATATTAAGTACTACTTATTTACAAGCTCTGCATATATATTTAATTTTTTTGCACACATCATTTCATTATTAAAATTTAATTTAGCTCTTTCAATTGCTTTCACTGACATTTTTTTTCTGTCATCTATATTTAAATTAAGTGCTTTATTAATTTTTTCTGCTAGATCATTAGCATCTCCTGGTCTAAATAACCAGCCTGTTACACCATCTATAATTATCTCAGGTCCTCCTCCATGATTCACTGCAACAGTAGGTCTGCCCATTGCTTGCGCTTCTGCTACTACTCTACCAAAAGCTTCCGGCTCTAAAGATGCTGAAACTACTACATCAGACAATTTGTATATCAACGCCATGTCACTCTGGTTAGAAATTATTCTAAAATTATTTTTTAGTTTAAACTTATCTATAGTCTTATTTAACTCTGCAAAATATTTATTTCTTCCTTGAAGGTCTCCTACAAATAAGCATATAATATCAGATCTTTGTAACTTAGAAATAGCTTCAATGAGAAGAATATGGCCTTTCCACCTTGTAATTCTTCCTGGCAATAATATTACAAAAGAATCTTCGGGGATATTAAATTTTTTTGAAAAAGCAATTAGTCTTTCATTAGAAACTTTTAAATAGTCATATTTTTCTATATTAATACCTCTATAAACAGTCACGACTTTTTCTTGATCTACCTTATAATTAGATAGGATATGCTTATTAATAAAGCTGCTGATTGCTATTACTTTGTCAGCTTTAACCATAATACTATTATATTTCTTCTTTAAATTATTTTGGATTGAATAAGTTCCATGAAAAGTAGTAACAAAAGGTATTCCCATTTTTTTTGCTGCAAAGTAAGCGCTCCAAGCAGGAGCTCTACTTCTTGCATGAATAATATTTATTTTATATTTTTTTATTATTCTTGATAATTTATAAATATTCAAAAAAATTATTAAAGGATTTTTGCTTCCCAAAGAAAAATTAAAAACTTTTCCACCTGTCCTAATTATTTCCCTTTCTCTTCTTCCACCTTCTGAAGCTACAAACGATCTCATTCCACTTTTTTGTAAAGCTTCTGAAACCTCAATTGCTCCTGAAACTAATCCTCCACTATTTAAGTGAGGCAAAACTTGTAATACTGAATAATTTTTAATATCTAAATTCATAAAAATTCTTTAAAATAATTTAATTAAGGCTTCATGTTAATTTTTTATTATGGATATACTTTAGTGCATAAAACATTACTTACAAAATATAAAAGGAAAATAGCCTATAAGCATTATAAAGGAAAATCAAAAATAGGTTTTTTATTTTTTCCTGGCTTTAATTCAGATATGCTAGGCACTAAAGCGATAAAAATTTATGATTGGTGCAAAAAAAATAAAATTCAATGTACGCTATTTGATTATTCTGGCCACGGGAAATCTTCTGAAAAATTTATTGATACTAGTATTAAAGAATGGATTGAAGATTCTAATGAAATTTTAAATAATATTACTTCTGGTCCCCAAATACTAATTGGGTCTAGTATGGGTGGCTGGATATCCATTAAAGTAGCCTTACTAAATAAAAATAAAATAAAAGGCATCATTACTATCGCGGCAGCTCCAGACTTCACTAAACGTTTATGGCAAGAGGGTTTAGGATATAAAAAAAAAGAAGAGCTAATTAAGAATGGTTTTACTTACATTCCGTCAGAGTATGATGAGAACGGATATACTATAACTAAAAAAAATATAGATTCAGGTAATAAAAATTTAATATTAAATTCTAAAACATTAGATATAGAGTGCCCCCTAAGACTTATACATGGAAAAAAAGATGAAGCAGTTAGCTGGAAAGAAAGTCTGAAAATTTTTAATAAATGCAAGAGTTTAGATGCTGAATTAATAATAATAAAAAATGGAGATCATCGACTTTCTAATAATAAACAATTAAAAACAATTATATATACTGCTCAATCTTTATTTGATGAATTAAATAAGTAATTATTATATATATAGTTAAGTCCCTCTTTGTAGCTCGGGAATATTAATTCTCCATAGCGTTCTATTAATAAACTATTATCAACTCGTCTATTATTTTCCCAAAATCTTTTCATTGTATCCGGCATATCATTATAGATTTCTTTATAATTTTTATATTTAGGAAGGTTAATTTTCATAATTTTTGCTGCATATTTAATCACTTCTAATTGAGAAGCAGGCAAGCTATCTGATAAATTAATAATACCTGAATTTATTTTTGAATCAGAGGCTTCAGATAGTACTCTAGCAATATCTTTTTCATGAATTCTATTAAAAAAATGATTTTCTTTAAATATTGGATTTATTTTATTATGAAGTATTTGTTTAATAATATTTCTATTCTGGCCATATATTCCAGAAACTCTAAATATTTCTATTGGAATAGAATACTTGTTACCAAAATCTAGTAAATCTTGTTCTCCTCTACGCCTAGACTTTGCTGTTGAGTTTGAAAATTTTAAATCACTATCTTCATTTACATTTTCTCCATGATAATCGCCATAAACAGATGTACTAGATAAATACCCAATCCATTTTATTTCTGAATTTACAATTTCTCTAAAATAATCTCTAATTACGGGGCAGCCTCGTAAATCTGGTGGAGATGTTATAATTAATTTAGTAGAATTTGATATACATTGTAAGGTTTTATTACGTTTAAAAACTTTTACTCCTAATTTTTGTAGCTGAGACTTTCTTTCAGGATTATTAGTGGTTCCAAAAACTTTAAATCCTTTTCTTATAAGGCTAGAACAAAGCTCATATGAAATATTTCCTAAACCTAAAATAGCTATTTTTTTTTGAATATTACTCATAAATAACTCAATGATTTATCTCTTTTTTCGTCTCTACCCATTCACTTATTACTTCTTTGTCTTTTTCCTCATTAACGCGCTTATTCATTTCAATAAAAAATGATTCTTGACATAATTGGCCTAAAGCCCAAATAGCTGATAGCCGGACTATTGGGGAACTATCTCCCAGTAAATCAATTATATGTTTTACTAAAAGTTTATTAGAAGAGTTTCC
>Ga0209630_10000104_pt1 | contig 96561 bp, 83 predicted proteins | sample COG_01_FD_184745 | JGI IMG/M metagenome (GOLD analysis project Ga0209630, IMG submission 184745) | Pelagic Microbial community sample from North Sea - COGITO 998_met_01 (SPAdes) (version 2) | ecosystem: Environmental > Aquatic > Marine > Neritic zone/Coastal water | place: Helgoland, sampling...
CCACGGCGCGTCGTCTTCGCGTACTTCTCGAACCCTGCGCCCAGCGTCAATTGTTTGCTCATCGATTAACCCGTTCCGCTTCTGATCGTCCACCGATCAGATCGATGACTTATTCAGAAGTTCCCTAGAAAATTTGCGTTCCAAATCGTTCTCCGAAACGATTTATCTCGACTACCGCCATTACCTTGAGAACGAAGACAACCGATTCAATCCCATGGATTTCTATGTCCGAGAGAAACAAGGCAAATTGGTCGCGCAGTACCGCCCATACTTTATCTATTTCGCTAATTTATTTTTCGACGGCAAAAATTCTAATTTGTTGCTGATTTTGCCTGCTCTCGCCAGTTTGATGGGGGTTCTGATATTTTACAGACTCACCAGGTTATTCGTGCCTGAAAAGGAGTCATTTTACCTGGCTCTATTTCTCGGACTGGCATCGCCTTTCGTGACCTATTCGTTCCGCTTCCTGGACGTCAATATCGCCGTTTGTATGCTGCTGCTGAGCACCTATCTGTTCTTCAAATACAACCATTGGATTGCTCAGGCGAGTGCGTTTTTGATTGGGATGGTCGCGTTCATTGTTTTTAAGTCGGAATCAATTCTCTACATCGTCAGTTTCGCTTTGGGCCTGACGTGGGCAAGCATGCGTCATCTGTCAGCAGAAATATCGCGGAAAAATTTGATCTTTCTAATAGCCACCTTGGTTTTATTCGTCGTGATTTGGATCAATGTCGAGCACCTACAGAAACACCTGTTTTCAGTCGACGTGATACTGAATAACTACCTTAATATTCCAAAAAGGTTGCGGGTGATTAACGCTTTCTTTTTCAGCCCAATGCCGTTCGGATTGGGGCTTGAGACATTGCTGGGCAAAGCTTCTCCGTTTCATCTGACTACAGTGGCAACCCTCCCTTTGATTGTTTTTTTTGTTGCCCGCAGGTACGACACAAGTGTGCTCATATTTCTCTCAAGTAAGAGAGTCGCTGCGTGCAATCTGGCCTTGCTAAGTTTGGCTCTAATTTATCTGTTGTCGCACGAATCATCAAAACCTGTTGTGTTTAATCGGTATTCTGAAGGACTGCTGGCAGCCATCGTAATCGTTGCGCTGGTAATGCTGATGCAAGCACTTTATCCGATCATATTCAATCGGCTGCGCAGGTCCGCCAACACGTTGGTGGGAAAAGAATGTGTGCTTTGGGCGACCATTTTCGTGCTCGGCATTTCCTTGCTTCTTACGCATGATGGCATGGTCAGCGGGATGTTTTCATCGATGCCAATCTTAGTCCTGATATTCGCCAGCACTTTCGCTAAGCGACGCGATCATAACTTTGAGGTGCTTCGATTCACTTGCTTGGCCTACTTCGGGTTAGCGATTTTCGCTCCTACTCAAGGCGGTTATCAGTGGGGACCCCGGTACCTCCAAGCCATAATTCCTATTGCCATCCTGCTGTCCTGGCTTAGCGTGAGGGACCTGTCCGCGTTCTACACTCGGTGTGGCATTACGTCGCGCCCCGCAAAATGGGGGCTTGTGACGCTGGTCACCTTGACCGTGTTAATGACGATGAAAGGCGTCCTTTTTATAGTTACAGATGTTCAAGAAAGACACACCAATGAGCTTGCCCTTAAAAGCTTGGCCGTTGACTTTGTCTTCCATAAGGACTTTTCGGTGCATTATCCGAGACTGATTAAATCCGCTTATACCGTAGGCCGAGCAGAAGATATCCCGGCGGTTCTGGACCTCATCGCCCGGGATCGTTTGTCGTTTGCTATCTACAACCTTGATGCCCAGGAAGTCGAAGAGCAATTGATAGCTATTAACATCCCGTATTTCCGCACGGATACCGGTCGAACGATTATTGACGCCTCACCGAATTCCAATCAAAAGCACGAGATCACTATCTTTTCGATCCAATCGCGACCCGAATTAGAATCCTCGCATAGTCATCTAAAGCGTCCTTGAATGTGCCGGGGGATATAGGGCAGGCAAGATAAAAAGCCGAGAAAAGTTAGCGGCAGGCCCGTTCAGGACAGAGCCGGAATTCACAATCGGAGCCGTTCAACGGCTGAGGTAATTCTACGATTCGTGCCTTCTGGCAATTCTAATTGATGGTATGGGCAAAGGCACTCGAGATTTCCCCGAGTAATCTCATGAGAAATTAGCTGTGTGGTGCAAACCACAAGACCAAAACGCCGGGATTGGTTCAATTCGTGTGCGGTCAGAAAGCATGTTACAGAAGCGCCGCACTTGTGCAGTAAAATTCGCCCGGTCGACCTCTGCAGACATCTCACGCCGACCGACCTCATGACCATTTCAGACACAAGAGAGCGCCAATGAATTCCCTGTTTTCCCCCCTGACTTTCAACCGCGGACCAGCCATGAAGAATCGCTTTATGCTGGCGCCTTTAACGAACCAGCAGAGCCACGAGGACGGTGTGTGCTCCGAGGACGAACACAACTGGCTGGTCAAACGCGCCGAAGGCGGTTTCGGTTTGACCATGACATGCGCAGCGCATGTGCAAGCGGAAGGAAAAGGTTTCTCGGGGCAACTTGGTATCTTCTCCGACGCTCATTTGCCTGGTCTGACTCGCCTAGCCAAGACTATTAAATCGAACGACAGCCTCGCTATCGTGCAGCTTTACCACGGCGGAATGCGTTGCCCTGCGGAGGTCATCGGCATGCCACCGTTGTGCCCGTCGGACAATGAGAAATGGGGCGCTCGCGCGATGACAACCGCCGAAGTCGAAGCCATGATCGAGGCGTTTATTTGTGCGGGCGTTCGTGCAGAGCGAGCTGGCTTCGATGGCGTCGAGCTACACGGTGCGCATGGGTATATCCTGGCGCAGTTTCTGTCGGATGAGATCAATCATCGCGACGATCAGTTCGGTGGTTCGTTGGCCAATCGGCAACGACCGATGCTGGACGTCATCCAGGGCATCCGCGAGCGATGTGGAAAGGATTTCATGATTGGCGTGCGTCTTTCTCCCGAGCGCTTCGGCATGAAGTTGCAGGAAGTCGTGCAACTGGCCGACCATCTTATGCAAAACGAACTAATCGAGTTCCTCGACATGTCGATGTGGGACGTATTCAAAATACCGGAAGACGGCGCCTCGCGAGGAAAGACCTTGCTGGCCTATTTCACCGAACTCGACCGCAAAGGCGTGCGTTTGGGTGTGGCAGGCAAGCTCAGAACCCCTGATGAGATGAAGCGAGCAATGGACGAAGGTGTCGACTGGGTCATGCTGGGGCGGGCTGCGATTCTTCATCACGATTTCCCCAATCGCGTTAACACCGACAACAACTTTACGCCCATCGATTTACCCGTCACGGCGGAACATCTTATGAACGAAGGTTTGAGCCCGGCTTTCGTTGACTACATGAAGAACTGGAAAGGGTTCGTGCAAGGTAATGACGGCTTTGTAGACAACGATGTGATCCTGAATAGTTAATCAGTCCCTGACGATAGATGACCGTTTAGGTAAATCGTTGGCCAGGGCAAGGCACGTGTGACGACAAAACCTTGCCCTGCGACGTTACAAAACGGGGTAATTCGGGCATCGCGCCGGGCCTCTGAATTGCAACTTATCCGCAACGAGCTGCGGTTCGCACCACGATACACACGGGCCGTGTGGTGATCTTGTTTGCCGCGGGAGAGGGTTGTCATGTATTACGCGTTATTAGTAGACAGGAGGCGGGCTCAGTGACAGACGCGGAACGTATCGATGGGCTGGAAGGACAGGCGGCATTTCAGGAAATAACGGTCCAGCAGTTGAGTGATGCGTTGGTCCAGCAGCAGCGGCGCATCGATGCGCTTGAGGAGAAGCTCGAACAGCTCATGGCGAATCGTACAAGCGAGGGTGACCATCTGAGGGCTGATGAGAAGCCGCCGCACTATTAGTTAAGGTTCATCGGGAGAACGGTGCGCGCCACCGCTCGAATGGTGCTGGAGAGGGGCCACGACGGCAATCACCGGAGTCCATCCCGACAAGCAGCAATCTCGCTGCTATTTGACCCCTGGTGCGATGCTAGAGGCAGGCTGCACTGGACCCACTGCCTCCGCTGTCGCAGACTGCGCTGATTGGCACGTAGCAATCACAGGACGGCATCGATGGATCTCATCATACGCGGCGGCACAATTATCGACGGCTCTGGAGGCCTGCCATTCACCGGCGACGTCGGGCTCGAAGGCGGTGTCATCAGCGCCGTGGGCGACTGCCCGGGGAACGCAACGCAGGAAATAGACGCGACGGGTTGCATCGTTACCCCCGGCTTCGTCGACATCCATACCCACTTCGACGGCCAGGCGACCTGGGACCCCTATCTTTCGCCCTCCTCGCATCACGGCGTGACCTCACTGGTGATGGGTAACTGCGGCGTCGGCTTTGCACCCGCGCGCCCCGGCGACGCCGAACACGACTGGCTAATCGGCTTACTGGAAGGCGTTGAGGATATCCCCGGTACAGCGCTCGCCGAAGGCTTGCGTTGGGATTGGGAAAGCTTCCCCGATTATCTCGATGCGCTTGAGCGCCGACGCCTCGCAGTCGACGTGGGTGCGCAGGTCCCGCATGCGGCGCTGCGCGCATACGTGATGGGCGAGCGCGGTGCCGACGCGACAGCACATGCGAGTCAGGACGAAATCGACACCATGCGGCGACTGACCCGAGAAGCACTGGAAGCGGGGGCGATGGGATTTACGACCTCGCGCACCTATGTCCATCGCACGCGAAGTGGCGAAACTATCGGCACCTATCGCGCGAGCACGGACGAGGTGCTGGGTGTGGCGGCAGCGCTAGGTGACGCGGGGCGGGGCGTGATGCAGCTGATTACCGACGCTTATCTGTCGGACGATCCTGACTTTCGCGACAGCGAAATGGAACTGTTGGGCGGGCTTGCGCGCAGTACCGGACGACCGTTGTCGTTTACCGTGCAGCAGCCCGACATCGCCGCCGACCGCTGGCGCGAGTTGTTTGATTTCATCGAAATCGCAAATCGTGACGGTCTGGATATCAAGGCTCAGGTCGCACCACGGCCTATCGGTGTATTGCTCGGCTACCAGGGTTCGTTGAACCCTTTCACTTTCTGTCGCGCCTTCCGTCCGGTTTCGCGGTTGCCTCTGGAAGCCAAAGTTGAGGCGCTGCGCGACCCGGCGCTGCGTCGGGCCCTGCTCGATGAGCATCCGCAAACAGAGCACTACATGGTGGGCTTTGATTGCTGGCCTTGGGAGCGCTTGTTTCCGCTCAGCGATCCGCCAAATTATGAGCCGGCGCCTGAAGATTCGGTCGCCGCTCTGGCACAAGCAGCCGGTGTGTCGCCGCTTGAATTTGTCTACGACTATTTGCTCACTGATGGTGGCCAGGCGATGCTCTACTGTCCGCTGCAGAATTTCGCAGCCGGCAATCTGGACGTCGTGCGCGACATGCTGACGTTCCCACACAGCATCATCGGCTTATCAGATGCCGGTGCGCATTGTGGGGTAGTGTGCGACGCGTCGTTTCCGACCACGACGCTTTCGCTATGGGGTGGGAAACGACAGCGGGGCGAAGGTCTGCCACTCGAATTCCTGGTCAACCGCCTGACTCGCCGGAACGCCGAGCAAGTTGGCTGGCTCGATCGCGGCTTGCTGCGACCGGGTCTGCTGGCGGACGTTAACGTGATCGATCTTGCCCAACTGGACTGCCGCGCGCCGCACATTGTCCACGACCTGCCGGCTGGTGGACGGCGCCTGGTGCAGGAGGCGACAGGTTACCGCTACACCATCAAGCGCGGCGAAGTTACGTTCGAAAACGGTGTCGCGACTGGCGCGCTGCCCGGTACATTGGTGCGTGGCGCGACGACCGCCTGACTCCTGCGATTCTCCGGTCTCGCCAAGGCAAGCGGGCGGATCATCCGGGCTGTCTCATCGGAATGCTCGCTGCAGCTGGTGAACAAGGGACGCAAAATCGCTAAGCCCGGCCAAGCGCCTGCGTGTGCTTAGTGCGCCGACCGGGAAGAACTCAGCGTTCGCGGGCTGCTGTGCCTCGACAAAGATCTCTTGGTAGCGCACGTCGAGGGGGGGGGGACATTATTTGTTCCAACGGACCATGCCAGCACCTTGTTTCGAGGGTTGAATGCGAGATGACGTTCGCTTTGACCCTCATCTCGGGTGCAGGAAGACGGTAATTCGCATCGACTCGAACCACCGACCCAGGTTGCGCTCGATGTAGCGCCGCATGGGTACGCAGGGCTTGCATCGGATTACGCAAGCCAGCTTGAGCAGCAACATAATCACAACTGTTATCTGGCGTTAGTGGGCGCGCCGGAAATGGCATCTACTGGCCCCGCCTGTCAGCTCAAGGGTATCGCAGGTCCCGCCGCTGCACGCGGCGCATTGGGCAGGCAGCGATTCAATCAAGCTGCCGGCGCGCGAGAGTGGAGCTACTTCTCGGTCGTTCATCGCAAGGAATCACGGCAGAGCTAGCGGCATAGCCGCCTGGTTTCGTCTTTGTTGCCGGGCGACGGTTGAACGTCCGGCGGCCGCGAGACATTCGATTGTGATTCTCATGTTACAAAAAAATACAAAAATAAAATAATTGTGTAATATGAATGGCAGTCGAGTCAGAGGTCTAACGCTATGCCGCCCATCTCAAGCCCTGGAGCCGAGGCTCGTTTCGATGCGACCATCGCCGCTGAGGAGAAGATCGAACCGCGCGACTGGATGCCGGAAAAATACCGGCGCAACCTCGTTCGCCAAATTTCCCAACACGCCCATTCAGAAGTTGTAGGCCAGCTGCCGGAGGGCAACTGGATCACCCGCGCACCGACTCTGCGCCGCAAGGCGACCCTGCTGGCTAAGGTGCAAGATGAAGCCGGCCACGGCCTTTATCTGTACAGCGCGGCCGAGACACTCGGCGTCTCGCGCGAACAGATGCAGGATGATTTGCTTTCCGGGCGCGCCAAATACGCCAGTATTTTTAACTACCCGAGTCTGACCTGGGCCGACGTCGGTGCAATTGGCTGGCTCGTCGATGGTGCGGCCATCGTCAACCAGATTTCATTGTGTCGGACGTCCTACGGCCCCTACGCGCGGGCGCTGGTGCGCATCTGCAAGGAAGAAAGTTTTCATATGCGCCAAGGCTTCGAGATCATGCAAACCTTGTGCGGCGGTACGTCCGAACAAAAGGCTATGGCGCAGGATGCACTTGATCGTTGGTGGTGGCCGACCCTGATGATGTTCGGCCCGCATGACGCCGAGTCCGCGCATTCTCAGCAATCGATGCAATGGAAGATCAAGCGTCAGTCGAACGATGAACTGCGGCAGAAGTTCGTTGACCAAAGCGTTGCCCAGGCTGAGCATCTCGGACTGGTCTTGCCCGATTCCGATTTGAAGTGGAACGCGGCCCGCGATCATTACGATTTCGGTGCCATCGATTGGGACGAATTTCAGCGCGTTCTGAACGGCGGCGGACACTGCAATCGCAGTCGCATCAAAGCGCGCCGCGACGCGGACCAGGATGGTGAGTGGGTACGCGAAGCCATGCTGACCTACGCCGACAAGCAGCGCGCACGCGCCGTTGAAGACGCCGCATGAGCGCGCGCCGTCTGCCTCTGTGGGAAGTGTTTATCCGTAGTCGTCGCGGGCTCGACCACAAACATGTGGGTAGCCTGCACGCAGCCGATCCCGAACAGGCGATGCAGGCCGCACGCGATACCTACACCCGCCGTCAGGAAGGTGTGAGCATCTGGATTGTGCGTGCCGAAGACATCCACGCCAGCCAGAGTGATGACGCACAAGCGTTTTTCGATCCGGCGGAAGATAAAGTCTACCGTCATCCGACTTTCTACGATGTGCCGGAAGATTTGAAACTGTGAGCAACGCGCATTTCAGCTACGTACTCCGGCTCGGCGATAACGCGCTGATTATTGGCCAGCGACTCTCCGAATGGTGCGGCCACAGTCCGTTCCTGGAAGAGGACATCGCGATGGCAAACACGGCGCTTGACCATGTCGGGCGCGCGCGCATGCTGCTCACCCACGCGGGCGATCTCGAAGGAGCCGGTCGCGACGAAGATCAACTGGCCTATCTGCGTGATGAACGTGAGTTCTGCAACGTACTCCTGTGCGAGCTGCCAATCGGTGACTTTGCGTTCACTTTAATGCGCCAGTATTTGCTCGACGTCTATCACTTGCATTTATTTGAAGCGCTGTGCCGTTCACAAGATGAGGTTCTTGCCGGCATCGCCGCAAAGGCGGTGAAGGAATCGAGCTATCACTGCCGGCGTAGCGCCGAGTGGGTGTGCCGACTCGGTGACGGGACGGACGAAAGCCATCGACGGATGCAAAGCGCGCTCGACGAATTGTGGGGCTACACCGACGAGATATTTGCGGCCGACGCGGTCGACGAAGCGATGCGCGCGCAGGGAATCGCACCGCCGCTTGCCGAATTAGAGCGTCTGTGGCGGGCGGATGTAGAAGCGCTGCTCGCGCGCGCTACACTTTCGGTCCCGGACGACAACTGGCGTGCGTCAGGTGGTCGGGAGGGCATCCATACCGAACACATGGGCGTTCTGCTCGCTGAAATGCAAGTCCTGCAGCGTAGTCATCCGGGGTTGGCGTGGTAGTGGCGGCGATTACACACGAGGCAGATAGCGCGCTCGCGACAGTGTGGCGCCTGCTCGACGCTGTACACGATCCAGAAATTCCGCCACTCAGCATTGCCGATCTTGGCGTCCTGCGTGAGGTTCACGTGAATGACGCCGAAGTGACGGTCGTCATCACGCCGACCTACATGGGCTGCCCAGCGATGCACGTGATTGCCGAAGACGTTCGTGCTGTATTGAACCGCGCAGGCTATCTCCAGGTCGTCATTGAAACCCGTCTCGCACCGGCGTGGACGACTGCCTGGATTAGCGCTGCGGGCCACGCTCAGTTGCTTGCGGCCGGCATCGCTCCGCCTGCGGACGTCTCTGCTCCCGGAGCTACCATGCCAGGCCGTCCGCGTGCCTGCCCTTTGTGCAGCAGTACCGAGACTGAACTCATCAGTGAATTCGGCTCAACCGCCTGTAAGGCGCTGTATCGCTGCCGTAGTTGCCTTGAACCCTTCGATTATTTCAAATGTCTGTAGATTCGTTTCACACGCTCGAAGTCGCCGCAGTGCGTCCGGAAACGGACAGCGCCGTATGTATAACGCTGAACGTCCCGCCGGCATTGGCCGCAACGTTTCAGTTTCAACAAGGTCAGTACCTGACTTTTCGACGCCAGATCGATGGTGAGGAAGTGCGGCGCTCGTACTCGATTTGTAGTGGCGTTGACGAGCCCGCGCTGCAAGTCGCCGTGAAGGCGCTCGACGGTGGCAAGTTTTCGGGCTGGGCGAACAGTGACCTCAAACCCGGCGATCACATAGAGACGATGGCACCCGCCGGAAGTTTCACATCAACCCTCAGTCCGCAGGCGGACAAAAATTACCTGTGCATTGCAGCCGGCAGCGGTATCACCCCGGTACTGTCAATTATCAAATCGATTCTGGCTTGCGAACCGCGCAGTCATGTGACGTTGCTGTACGGCAATCAGCGCGTGCAAAGCATCATGTTTCGTGACGAACTCGACCGGCTCAAGAATCGGCACATGGCGCGTTTTCAACTCATTCACGTACTTTCGCAAGAGCAGCGTGACGTTGAGATTCTGAACGGCCGGATCACGAATCGAAAAGGTGCCGAGCTGTGTCGCCATTTGCTCGACCTGGATGCTATCGATGATTTTTTTCTGTGCGGACCAGAGTCGATGATCTCCGAGGTGTCGCGCGGCCTGCGTGGCGCAGGTGTGCAGGACCAACGCATTCACTACGAGCTGTTCGGCGCATCCGCAACGGATGCGGCTGCTGCCGTCGAGCGTCACCAGCAACGTGCGCGCCGCTTTGCCGGCAAGGTCTGTCGGGTGACCGTCAAAGCAGACGGACGAGAATCAACTTTCGAGCTACCCCCGGACGGTGAGAACGTGCTCGATGCGGCGCTCGATGCCGGCATCGATTTACCGTTCGCGTGTAAAGGCGGGGCTTGCGCGACGTGTAAGGCGCAGTTGGTCGGGGGTGAGGTGGAGATGGATGTTTGCCACGCTCTGGAGCCGGACGAGATCGCCGCCGGTTACATTCTGACTTGCCAGGCCCATCCGCTCAGCGAAGAGGTGTTTATTGATTTCGATCGGGCGGTGTAAAGCCTGGTGGACGCGCACAGTCGAATCGAGATCCCTCTTTCTAGTTTGCTAGAACAAAAACCGCCGCGCGCGGGCTCGCTGGCTGTCACCGTCTTCGGCGACTACATCGTCGAGCAGGGTGGCTCGGTGTGGTTGGCGAGTTTGACGGAAGTGATGGCGGAGTTCGGGTTGAACGCACGCCAGGTACGCACCGCTATTTTTCGACTCGGCCAGGATGGCTGGCTGCAATCACGCCAGCTCGGGCGGCGTAGTTATTACGCTTTGAGCGCGGATGGGCGAGCACAATTTACGCGTGCTTCAGCACGTATCTACGCGGCTGAGTCGAAACCATGGGATGGCAATTGGGTATTGCTGATGCCAGGGCAAACCGATTCCGGTGCGCGCGAGGAATTGCGCAAGCGTCTCGGTTGGCTCGGTTTCGGCGCGCTGCCAAACGGGGTCCTCGCGCATCCGCGCTGCAATGATGAAGCGCTCAATCAAACTCTCGAAGAATTGGGGCTCGCCGGTTCGGTGAGCGTGTGGCGAGCGCGCCCGGATAACGCCGAGGTGCCAGGTGAGTGGGTGGACAGCGCGTGGGATGTCGCGGGGACGGCAGCCCGCTATCAAGAGTTCATCACTGATTTCACGCCATTCCAGGAGCTGCTGACGGGAGGTTGTGTAGTCACCGAACGCGACGCGTTTGTGCTCCGCAGTCTGCTGATCCACAACTATCGGCGCGTTCTGCTGGGCACGACCGATTTACCACCGAGCTTGTTGCCCTCGCCGTGGTCAGGGGCGACGGCGATGAGCTTGGTCAAAACACTATATGCAGCACTCCAAGTGCCGGCTACCCGGTATGCTTGCACGCGCTTGAGTAACGCCGAAGGTCCATTACCGCCACCCACAACGGCCTTTTTCAGTCGCTTTGGCGGCCTCGCACACTAGCGTCAGCCAGAGCACGCCTGCGCTTGAAGCCGGGGTGCGCGTAGCCCGGTCGTAACCTGATTCTGACCGGGCTGGAAGCCGGGCCGTGCGCACAGCGGGTTAACCCAGCTCGATCTGGAACCGTTCCGCGTCCCGGGCGCGAAAAACGCCCCGGAATGCCGCGAACCATTACCGACACAGTGGATTACCTTCAGTTCAATAGGCTGCTAGGATTAGTGGTGTTCTCAGGAGCCCGATTTGATCACACAAGGCCGGATAAACAATGGTCGCAGCACTAGCTACACTCCCTACGTATAAAGATTTACCTGGCCCGCCCGGCCCTCCTTGGGTGGGTAATCTGTTTCAGATCCGTTTCGATGCTTTTCACAGCACGCTTGAGAACTGGGCCGACGAATACGGGCCGCTATATCGCTTCCGCGTTGGTCCACGCAAGATCGCAGTCATTTCCGACGCCGACACAATCAAACGTATGCATCGCGAGCGGCCGGACATGTTCCGGCGCACACGTTCAGTCGCCAGTGCAACAGAAGAGATGCGTCTCAAAGGACTGTTTTCATCAGAGGGGGACGACTGGCGTCGTCAGCGCAAGTTGGTTGCGATGGCGCTGAACACGGCGCACCTGAAACCTTTTTTCCCGAAACTTCAGACCATCACCGAACGCTTGATGCGACGTTGGGAGACAGCAGCAGATGCTGAGACTCCGGTTGATTTATGCCGCGACCTAATGCGCTTTACTGTCGATGTAACGACTCAGCTTGCGTTCGGTATTGATTTCAACACGCTCGAGACGGATGGCCCGGTTATTCAGCAGAACCTCGATAAGGTTTTTCCAATGTTGAACTGGCGGGTTAACGCACCGTTTGCGTATTGGCGCTACCTGCGCTTCCCCAAAGATCGGGAACTCGACCGCGCGCTTGCGCAGGTACAGCAGCAGGTCGATGAGATTATTGCCGATGTTCGCAAGCGCATGTTGAGCGATCGAAGCCTTTACGACGCCCCGACAAATTTTCTCGAAGCGATCATCGCGGCGAAGGAATCGGAAGGCATTGAGTTTTCCGACGCAGATATTTTCGGCAACGTCTGTACATTGCTGTTGGCCGGCGAAGACACCACGGCCAACACAGTGGCGTGGACAGTAAACTACTTCATGCAGTATCCCGACTACTTTGCTCGCGCACGAGCGGAGGTCGATGCCGTAATCGCACCATCGGCAGTCCCAACCGAGATCGAGCAAGCGGCGCAGTTCCCGATCCTGGAGGCGATTTACAACGAAGCCATGCGCCTCAAGCCAGTTGCGCCCTTGAACGCCATGGAGCCGCTGCAAGACGTCGAGCTACTCGGGCATATCATCCCGGCTGGCACGGTCGTGATGATGCTGAATCGTCGTATCGCGATGCAGGAAGAGAATTTCGGGCACGCTCAGGAGTTCGATCCCGAACGCTGGTTGGTCAGTGACAGTGAGCGCAAGTGTCCGCATGACGTCAGCACATTCTTACCCTTTGGAACCGGCCCGCGATTTTGCCCCGGGCGTAATCTGGCGTTGCTGCAAATGCGTACGGTACTGGCGATGATTTGTCGCAATTTCGATATTGATCTGGTCGAGCCGGAACGGGCCGTCACCGAGAAACTGGCCTTCACGATGATGCCGACTAATTTGATTGTGCGCATGCGGAAAAGAAGTGCATAGTGAGTGACCGCCATGGCCCGTTCCCATGGCTTTAGGGGAGTACGGAAAGATGAGAATGCAATTGATTGGTTTGCTCGTGTTGCTGATGCCGTTCGCGACCATCGCAAAAGAGGCATGCCCGGACGGGAGTGGTCCAAAGGCCGCAGTCGCAAATTATCTCGACGAGATGCAGAATCACAAATTTAGTGACGCGTTTCCGTTTGTCACCGCAAATATGACCGATGGAAAAGAACTCGGCGAATGGGCCGCCCTGCAAAAGCTTTTCTACGAAGGCGGCGGGGTGAATATTTTCGGTATTGATATCCGCGCGCCGCTGGTCGATGGCGAAGATTCGGGTTGCGAGGCGCGCGCTATCGTGCCGAATGTGCTGAAGTCACGGGACAAATTCAACAATCAGGGCACCACTGAGTTCGAGATCTATACGGTGTTGAAGAGCGATGCCGGCTGGCAGATTGATGGTCAGGAAACGCTGTTTGACCAGGTCGATATCGACAAGTGGATGCCCGGCGAAAAGCTTCCGGATTTCCGCGACCAATATTAGGCCGCCAGCGTACGGCTTGGTGAGGCAGTCAGCAACTGTAAAAAGCGAGCTGCGTTGACTCGGGCATGGCAAGGCGGACAACGTGCTCAGGATGCTGTCCCCGACACGTAGCTAATGCGCTCTGCGTCCCCGGCCTGGCAATCCTAAGTGTTCGCCATTTGCTCGAGTACTGCGCGGTGGTCGCTGAAGTGCTCGACCATTGACTCGCAATATTGTCGCGCGTCGGCCGGATCGTAAACCTGCACATTCGCTTTAGGTTTCTTCGGTTTACGCGGAAACCGTCCCATACCTGCGAGTATGCAGTACCACGAGGTTGGGCTGTAAACCATACGGCCAGCTTGCTCGCGTAACTCCGTCAAGAGGTCTCCGCCCTTGTCCCAGACTTTCAGTACACGGGCGACGTCGGCGGAAATGTTCTGGTTCTTACGATTGGCAAGCCAGTATTCCGTATCATCGCGTGTATTGAGTTTGTAGTGCATGAAGATGTAGTTCTTGATGCCATCGAAAATCAGGTTGATTTTCTCGTTGACGTCGGCGCGGTAACGCGGCGTGAAGCCACCCTGTTCGAAGCGCTGCATGAAATTTTCCAGCGTGTCCTGTACGACCATCAGCGCCGTTGCTTCCAGCGGTTCAATAAAGCCCTGTGATAGCCCGACTGCGAGACAGTTTCTTTCCCAGCAACGCTCGGTGCGACCAACTCTCATTTTCAGATGACGCGCTTCAACATCGCTGTCGAGTAGTCCGAGGTGCTCGCGCAATTCGTGTTCCGCGTCGTTCTCGTTCACAAATTGAGAACTGTAAACATAGCCGTTGCCGTAACGATTCGTGAGTGGGATTTTCCATGCCCAACCGTGTTTCAGTGCGCGCGACACTGTCTCCGATGCCAGTTTGCCGGTGTCCTCGTGTGGCGTCGGCATTGCCACAGCACGGTCGTTAAACAACACGTCCTGATAGGACTGGAAACCCACTCCCAATGTTTTGCCGATGAGCACGCTGGCGAATCCGGTGCAATCAATGAAGAAATCAGCACTCACCGCACCATGTTCTGCGGTTTCGACCGCAGCTACATCGCCGTTTTCGTGCCGCACTACTTCGCTGACGGTGTCGTACAGATGTTCAACGCCACGTGCGCGCGCATAGTCGGCGAGAAATTCTCCAATCAGGCTGGCGTCGAAGTGATATGCGTAGTCGGTCGTATAGTCGGTTGATTGGTTCGCGATCGGTGCGCGGCCATGCTGCGCTAAGGCATTGGAGACAAAAAACGCATCCGGGTGACCGTGCACATCGAAGTTTCGGTTTCTCAAAGTGACGTTTTGAAAAAATGCACGGATGGAGGCATCGTCGCTGTGCGAGAAGAACGGGTGGTAGTAGCTGCGAAAGCCTTTGCGCGTAGACCAGTCGGGGAAACGGATGCCGCATTTGTAGGTCGCGTTGCAAGCCGGCATCCACTCGGCTTCACTGACCCCGAGGCCGTCGAAAAAACGCCGCATCTTCGGCGTCGAACCTTCTCCGACCCCGATCGTGCCAATCGTGCGAGATTCAAGCAAGGTGATTTCGATGCCGCGTTCTGCCCAGGCATTGGCGAACATCGCCGCTGCCATCCAACCGGCCGTGCCACCCCCGACGATGAGTATTTTTTTGACAGAAGAAGGCTGTTCGCTCATCGCTACCGGTTACCAGAGTTGTGGCAGAGAATGATTTTAGCGCGATTCTCGTTGTTGCCGTGGCACAGCTACGGGCGGCGTGCGGATGCCGGTGGTGGGTGTACCTCGGGTGCGTAGAAAGCGGCAATCCAGTGGTCTGTTTCGCGCTAGACAGCACCCGTTTTGCACAGTTCAGTATCGCATTGCCGGTTGACCACGCGCCGGCGAGAAACAGGTTGATATCTGTTCCGATGCCCAGTGTGCGTGGGTAGTGATGCCGGTGTTTCCCGGAGGACGTGAATAATTCCTCCTGCACTTCTACTATGGGGCATTCTGCATAGGGAGTGCGACACTCATGGTGACGGCGATTGTTCTTATTCGAGCGCAGCACGGGCGAGCCAAGGCAATTGCCGAAGCGTTGGCCGACTTCCCCGAGATCTCGGAAGTTTATTCTGTGGGCGGTAGTTACGATGTGATCGCGATCGTTCGCGTATCGAAAAACGAAGATATTGCGACCATGGTGACCGAACGCATGACCCATGTCGCCGGCATTGAGCGTACTGAAACTCTGATCGCGTTCAAATCGTTTTCACGCCACGATTTGGAGCGCGTATTTTCTCTCGGGCTCGATTGAGCGATCCGGCTCGCTCTCCCGTCAACTCGATTAGGGAACGATCTGATCGATAACAATTTCAATCGAGGCGGCAGTAGTCGGCGCAAAAGCCGCACTGCGCCCTTCGAGATCGCCCGGGCTCGCCTGAGGTCCGCCACTGAGTGCGATGCGCGCAACGACGTAAATCGAGTCGTATGACGAAATATTGTGTCCCGGCATCATGGCCTGGGAATCGTCAAGCGTGACCGTGACGGGTAGATCGGCAAACTGGTGCCGAATGACCGCCAGCGGCGCGGGCGGTCCATCGCCGGCGCGGGCGAAAATGAAAACCGGTGCGTCAGCTGCAATGGCCTTGTCCAGGCTCGGCGACAGCGTGACCGTAGCAATGACGCTTGCGGCACCCGAAGGTGTTGTTTCCGGACTGCCGAGCAAGCGCTGCACATCTGCGCGGATGGGCGCCTCAGGCGGCAGCAATTCCAGCGCCCGTTGCCACAGTCGCCTCGCTTGCATTGAGTCGCCGTCTTGCGCACGCGCAATGCCATGCACGATCAAGGCGGTGATGTTATCTGGTTCGCGGATGAGAACATCCTCGATGAGCGCTAGTGCGCGTGGCCCGAGCGCGCCGCCCTCGTGCATTGAGATGGCGTCGACCAGCAGCAATTTGGCATCGACATTGTCCGGATCTAGCGCGACGAGTTGTTCAGCTGCCGCCACGGCTTGTTCATAGCGACCCAACTGCAGTTCTGTGCGCGCCAGTACGTTCCACGCCGCGCGGTCCTGGGGCTCATCGGCTACCCGCCGGCGCACCTGTTCGAGCAGTAGCTCTATGGCGACCTGCGGATCGGCAAGGTCAGCCTGTGGATTGGCGGCGCTGAAGCGCCCAATATGAAGCTGACCGAGCTCAAGATAGAGCGCTGCAGCCAGTATCGGTACCAGCGCAGCACATGCGAAAACGACGCCGCGGCCGTGGCGCGCTTGCGCAGGTTCGGGTGGTCCGCTATCCACTGCATCGAGGACCGCGCGCTCAAGTTCCCGGCGCATGGTTGGCGCAATGTCGGGATCCACATCGCCCGCGCCGAGGTCGTCGTCCAACTCTTGCAGACGGCGCAATTGATCGGTGGTAGCCGGGTCGCTGAGTTGCTCGTCGGGTTTCCGCCACAAGGGAAGAAGTACCGCCGCCGCCGCGACAAAGGCCATAACGGCCAGTACGATGGGGAAAATCACGATTCGCGCTGGTGATCGGCAAGCAGACGATCGAGGCGTTCCCGTTCAGTTGCGTCTAATTCCTGCGCAGGCCGTTGGCGCTTGCGCGCGTGTCGCACGATTGCGACCAGCGCGGCGGCGAAAGCAATCAGTGGACCCAGCCATAACAGCCAGGTCGAGACTTTGAGCGGTGGTCGGTACAACACGAAATCGCCATAGCGTTGCACCATAAATTCGAGGATAGCGTCGTTGCTGAGACCTTCGTCGAGCATACGATGGACTTCGCTGCGCAGATCCTGGGCTAATTCAGCGTGCGAATCCGCCAGAGTCTGGTTCTGGCACACCAGGCAGCGTAGCTCCTCAAGCAGATGCTCGTAGCGTAGCTGCAAATGCGGCGCCGCGAATGACAATGGTTCGTCAGCCGCCGTCGTCATCGCCGGCCAGGCCACGGCGCACATCAATACCAGGGTCGCGTAGAACTTCATCCCGAGCTGCGCTCGTATTCATGCACGCGAGTCAGGAATTCTTTCTCGATAATTTCCTGACTGAGCGGTCCGACATGCTTGTATCGAATCACGCCGCGCGCGTCTATCAGAAAAGTTTCCGGTACGCCGTAGACGCCGAGATCAATGCCGAGATTACCGGCAGCGTCGAACAAGCTGAATCGATAGGGGTTCCCGTGTCGCTCCAACCAGGCGCGCGCGGCGGGGCGCTCGTCCTTGTAATTCATGCCAATCAAGGGGACCTGCTGCTGACGCGCGAGTTCGACCAGCAGGGGGTGCTCCTCGCGACAAGCAACGCACCACGACGCCCACACGTTGATCAGATACACCTGTCCAACAAGATCGGCGGCCGTGACCCGTTGTGCTGGCGCCGACAATTTGGGCAGCTCGAAGGTCGGTAACGGCTTCCCAATCAGGGGCGACGGGATCAGACGCGGGTCGCGCTGCAAACCGACAGCAAGAAATGCAACGACGACCGCGAACAGAGCGAATGGGATTGCAAAGCGCATTGCAACTAGCCGGCAGTAGAAGATTGGCGGGCATCGGAGCGGCCGGCCGATACTGCTGCGCGCGCTCGTCGAAAGCGTTTGTCAGAAGCCGCGATCACCCCGCCCAAAGCCATCATTAACGCGCCCAGCCAGAGTAACCGTACGAACGGTTTGACGCTGATGCGTACGCTCCAGGCGCCGTCTTCCAGTTGCTCACCCAGGGCAATATACAGGTCGCGGCTGAGCCTGGCGTCGATGCCGGCCTCTGTCATGGCCATGCCGCGCACACGATAGAAGCGTTTCTGCGCCGCCAGGGACGCGAGTGGTTCGCCGTCCTGTGCGACGCTGAAGCGTGCTTCAGTCGCATCGTAGTTCGGACCTGCAACTTTGCGCGCAGAAACGAATGTGAAGTCGTAGCCGTTAACGTGTGTCTGATCGCCGACGTTCATGCGCACATGTTTATCGGCGTCGTAAAGACTGACCATGGTGACCCCGATGACCGTGACGGCGAAACCGATGTGCGCGACACTTTGGCCGATGAACGAAGCGGGCAGCGTTATCAGCGCGAGCCACGCTTGCTGACGTGCACGGCAGCGCTGCACGATGGCGTTGACGGTAGCGCACACAACCCAGGCGGCAAGCATGAGTCCAAACATCGCCGTCGCTCTCCCGGCCGGTTCGACCATGGCGTAGGCGGCAAGCAGAATCACGACGGTGCCCAGCGCCGGAATCTTCAGCAGCGCCAGAACCCGTGCCATTCGATCACGCTTCCAGTGCACTGCCGGTCCAATCCCGAGTAGCAACAGCAGCGGACTCATCAGCGGAATAAATACGGCGTTGAAGTAGGGTGGGCCGACAGAGATTTTGCCACCGCCCAGCGCATCAAGAAGCAACGGGTAAAGCGTGCCGAGTAACACCGTGGCCGTGGCGACAGACAGCAGCACGCTATTGGCGAGTAGATAAGTCTCGCGCGAGGCCAGCTCGAAATCCGCGCCGCCCAGCGTGCGCGGTCCGCGCCAGGCGTACAGAGTCAGCGCACCGCCGATGACCAGGCCCAGAAAAATCAGGATGAAGACACCGCGCGCCGGGTCGGTCGCAAACGCGTGTACCGATGTGAGCACGCCGGAACGGACCAGAAATGTGCCCAACAGACTCAAGCTGAACGCAGCGATGGCGAGCAGCACGGTCCAGCTTTTAAATACGTCGCGCTTCTCGGTCGCGGCCAGTGAGTGAATCAAGGCCGTGCCCGCCAGCCATGGCATAAATGACGCGTTCTCGACCGGGTCCCAAAACCACCAACCGCCCCAACCCAGTTCGTAGTAAGCCCACCAGCTGCCCAGCGCGATGCCGCAGGTCAGAAAGGACCAGGCCATGATGGTCCACGGTCGCGCCCAACGCGCCCAGGCGCTATCGAGATGCCCACCGATCAACCCGGCGATCGCGAAACTGAACGCGACGGAAAAGCCGACGTAGCCGATGTACAGCATGGGCGGGTGAATAATGAGGCCAGGATCCTGGAGCAGCGGATTGAGGTCGCTACCGTCCGCGGCCGCGGGCAGGTCGCGCAGGAATGGGTTGGAGGTGAATAGCATGAAGAGCAAAAAGCCAATGCTGATCAAGCCCATGACACTGAGCACACGGGCGATGAATGCCGGTGGCAGGCCGCGACTGAAGAAACTGACCGCAACCGTCCATAACGCCAGGATCACCACCCACAAGAGTAAGGAACCTTCGTGGGCGCCCCAGACTGCGGAAATTCGATACGCCAGCGGCAAAGCTGAATTGGAATTCGCCGCCACGTAGGTGACCGAGAAATCATTGGCGATGAAACACCAGGCGAGCGCAATAAACGCCACTACGACAAACAGGCATTGAGCACGCGCAGCGGGACGCGCCAGCGCCATCCAGGTGAGGTTTCCGCTTGCTGCGCCAAGCATCGGCACCACGCTTTGTACGATGGCTAGCGCGAGTGCCAGTGCGAGCGCGAAATGGCCGATCTCAGGGATCACGGTGTGCGGTTGCTCTGTGGATTGGCGGCCTTCTCGAGGGCATCAGCGACTTCGGGCGGCATGTAGTTTTCGTCGTGTTTGGCGAGCACTTCGCTGGCCACAAACAGGCCTGTATCGTTGAACTGACCTTTGGCAACGATGCCCTGACCTTCGCGAAAGAGATCAGGAAGAATCCCGTCGTAATACACCATGCTTTCTTCGGCCATATCAGTCAGTGTGAACCACACGCCGAGACTTTGGGGCTGGCGCAGCACGCTGCCCTCGACCACCATGCCGCCAAGTCGAAACGGACGGTTGTCGGGCGCTTCGCCTCGCGCCACTTCGCTGGGGCTGTAGAAATACATCAGGTTTTTCTCAAATGCAGCCAGAATCAAGCCGGCCGCAACCGCGATCCCGGCGACCGTCAAAGCGATAATCAGTAAACGTTTACGACGGGGTGTCATGTTTGGTCCTGGCGTTGATGGCACGTTGCAACTCGGCGATCTCACGTCGCTCTGTGCGTACGGGCAGGATGGCGTTTAATCCCAATACGACGACGGCAATCGCGTAGCTACTCCATACATAAATGGCGTAACCGCCCATGGCGAGAAACTCAGACACTAGACGGGCTCCCGTGGTGAGTCGTGACGATTTCGCGCACCCAGTTCGTCTTGCGGTCGTAGCGGAGGATTTCGGTACGCATGCGGACCATCAGCGCACTGATATAAAACGTCGTAAATCCGACCGACATGAGCAATAAGGGAATAAGCATATGTAGATGGATTGATGGTCGGTCGAATTTCGATACCGTCGGACCCTGATGAAGCGTACTCCACCATTCCACTGAATAGTGGATGATCGGGATATTCACAACGCCGATTAGGGTCAGCACTGCCGCTGCCCGGGCGGCGACTCGGCGGTCTTCGATGGCATTCTGCAGGGCCATAATGCCGAGGTAGAGAAACAACAAAATCAATTCTGAGGTCAGGCGTGCATCCCATACCCACCAGGTCCCCCACATCGGCTTGCCCCAGATTGAGCCGGTGACTAGCGCGAGGAAGGTAAACGACGCGCCGAGCGGTGCACTGCAACGTAACGCAATTTCTGCAACCTTCACTCGCCACACCAGGATGCTGACGGCTGCGCCTGCCATCGACATGTACACAAATAGCGACATCCAGGCGCTAGGTACGTGGATGTAAATGATGCGAAAGCTATCGCCTTGTTGATAGTCGGTCGGTGCGAACCACAGACCGCCAACGACGCCAGCGCACATGAGCACGGCAGTAAGCGGCGCGAGCCACTGGCTGAGGCGCCGACTGAGACGATAGAAATGCATCAGCGACGCATACTTGTTCAGGAAATCGAACATTAACTCAATCGGATTCTGAGGGCGGTGGCGGTCGCCCACGGGGTTAAGGTCAACGCGAGCACGAGTAGGCCGGCCAGAAAGTACAGCTCAGCAGCCGCGGACAAACCGAGGGCGGCGTTGGCCGTGGCTGATGCACCGAATATCAGCAGCGGAATGTACAACGGCAGGATCAACAATGCCACCAGCATGCCGCTGCCACGCAGACCGACAGTCAGCGCGCTAATCGATGTGCCCAATAGGCTCATGCAGCCAGAGCCGAGCGCGAGACTGGCCATTAATATGGCGAGAACACCCGGGTCAAGACCGAGACCGACAGCCAGCGGTAGCGTGAGTAATAACACCGGCACACCAGCCACGAGCCAATGAGCCAGGGCCTTGGCCAGTCCAACCAGTGCGAGCGGCGCGCCGGACAGGGCCATCAGTTCCAGACTGCCATCGGCGAAGTCGCTGCGAAACAGTCCTTCAACGGAAAAACTGGCGGCGAGCAGCGCCGCGACCCAAATGACACCCGGCGCGACGACGCTCAGTAGAGCAGTGTCGGGGCCCAGCGCGAATGGAAACAGCATGACAGCGAGGACGAAAAAAATCAGCGGATGGCCGGCTTCCGACTGATTGCGCGCAGTTCTACGGAATTCGCGCCTGAGAACCGCGCAGACTAACGCCTGCGGGCTCATGTTGATTGCCGACCGAGATGAATCTGCGTGGCCTGATGGCGACCACCCCAGGGTTGGTGTGTGGCAATGAGCGCAATCCCACCGCGCTCCAGATGGTCGTCAATCAAATTCTCGACCAGCTTGCGGCTATCGGCGTCGAGTGCGGTGAAGGGTTCATCGAGCATCCACAAGGGGCAGTCAAACAAGGCCAGCCGAGCGAGCGCCGCACGTTGGCGCTGGCCTGCCGAGAGTTGTCTGACGGGTTGCTCGGCGAACGTTTGTGCCTCAAGTAAAGCGAGCGCCGCTGCTGGGCTGCGAACCTGCTGTTGGCGGCCGATTGCGGCAATGAATTCGAGGTTTTCCCGCACACTGAGTTCGGCACTTAAACCGCTCACGTGGCCGATGTAATTGAGCGAGGTCGCGTAATTGTCGAGCTTGTCTATCGATTGACGGCACCAGTGGATGCTGCCGCTGGCAGGCGTGACCAACCCTGCAAGTGCGCGCAGAGCGGTCGTTTTGCCAGCCCCATTTTCGCCGCCGAGCTGAATCAGACTGGGCCCTTGCGCGGTAAAGGTGAGCGCAGGCGATAGCACGAACTCGCCGCGCTCGAGGATCAGATTCGAGACATCGAGACGTGTCGAGGGGTATGTCATGGCGCGACAACCGCAGGCATCAAAGCGGCCGGTTAGGAATTGAGTAAGTGTTTTGGCTCACGGCTAAAGTGAGGTGCCTCCGGCGCCGGAAAAACTAGCGGCCCGAACTCCAATTGCAGTGCAGGACCGGTGCCCGTGATTGTTTGTTGGTTGTCTTGCAGCGCAGAGGGAATCGGGCAATGAGGTGGAAGTAACGGTCTGAATAGCAACTCCGAATCAGAATTTGCCACCAAGCAGACCAGCCCCACCCGGTGCCGGGCCCTGACCCTGGCCTGGGACCACGATTCGCGAAGCTTCCTCTCGAGCCATTTCCCGAGCTCTTTCGTTGAGCTTCTCAATCGCGCCCTTGATGCCTTCCGGGAACAATTCACAGGCACCCTCAAGAGTTTCTGCGTCAAGCGGAAACTGGACCGGAATCGGTCCCATTTGAGTCATTAAGGTGGTGTCGCCGATGAAGCGTCGCGAACGTGAGGGATCCTCGCTGCCATCAATCTTCACCGGGATGAGCTGGCGAATCGTAGCGGCCTGCAAGTCGGTGATTGACTCTTCGCGATACAAATTTTCGACATCAACCGACATCGATTCAACACTCCCCAAATCGGCCTCAGCCATTCATCCTCTCCTGCAGCAAAAGTTCGGCGCATGGTACCAGATCTGTGCGCTAGTCGTTCCTAAAGTACTAATTTTTAACACCGATACTGAACGGAATGTGTAAAATGGCGCGACTTCAAAATGACTCAATCCTGCATGAAAATCCTGGTCACCGGTGCTGCCGGATTTATCGGTTCGTGCCTCAGTGAAAAATTACTTGCGCGTGGTGATGAGATTATCGGTGTCGATAACCTCAATGATTACTACGACGTTTCGCTCAAGATGGCGCGGCTGGCCCGCATCGAAACGCATCCTGCATTTACCTTCTACAAGCTCGACATCGCTGATCGGGCCGGTATGGAAGAATTATTTCGCAGTGAGCGTCCGCAGCGTGTCGTGCATCTGGCCGCGCAGGCAGGCGTGCGCTACTCACTTGAGAATCCGCACGCTTATATTGAGGCGAATATCGTTGGTACGACCAACATTCTTGAAGGCTGCCGCCACAATGAGATTGAACATCTTGTTTATGCGTCTTCGAGCTCGGTGTACGGGGCCAGCACCAATATGCCGTTCTCCGTTCACGACAATATCGATCACCCGGTCTCGCTTTACGCCGCGACGAAAAAAGCTAATGAATTGATGGCGCACACTTATAGTCATCTGTACGGGCTACCGACCACCGGGCTGCGTTTTTTTACAGTTTACGGCCCATGGGGCCGGCCTGATATGTCGCTGTTCCTGTTCACGCGCAAGATTCTCGCCGGCGAACCTATTGATGTGTTCAATTTTGGCAACCATCGCCGCGATTTTACTTACGTCGACGACATCGTCAGCGGCATCATCGGCAGCCTGGATTCAGTGGCAGCACCAAATCCTGACTGGGATAGCGACAAGCCGGATCCGGCGACATCGAAAGCACCTTACCGAATTTACAATATCGGGAATAATTCGCCGGTGGAGTTGATGGATTTTATTGGTGCCCTGGAAGATTGTCTGGGCATAAAAGCGATCAAGAACATGCTGCCACTGCAACCGGGTGACGTTCCTGACACCTATGCTGACGTAACGGCTTTAGTCGAAGATGTCGGCTATCGACCGGCCACGCCGATCCGCCAGGGAATAGAAAATTTCGTTTCCTGGTACAAGGAGTACTACGACATCAAATGACTTCGCATAACAGAAAGATTTCCGTGGTTGGGCTCGGCTATGTTGGCCTGCCGGTAGCTGTTGCATTTGGGAAAACCGCGCGCGCGATTGGATTCGACGTCAATACCACACGGATTGACGAGCTCAAAAACGGGCACGACGGCACGCTTGAAGTGACCAGCGACGAACTGCGTGGCAGCGATATCCTGTTTACTGCAGATGCCGCGGATCTTCGCGGTGCCGATTTCCATATCGTCGCAGTGCCAACACCGATCGACCAAGCCAAGCGTCCCGACCTGACCCCGGTACTGCGCGCGTCGGAAACACTCGGGGCGCAACTCAAAGCAGGCGATATCGTGGTCTACGAGTCGACAGTGTATCCGGGGGCCACCGAGGAAGATTGCGTACCCGTGTTGGAGCGTGTTTCCGGCTTGAAATGCGGCAAGGATTTTTTCGTCGGTTATTCACCCGAACGGATCAATCCCGGTGACAAGGAACATACGTTTACGAAAATCACCAAGGTAGTCGCGGGCCAGAATGCCGAAATTCTCGATATCGTCGCCAACGTTTATGCCAGCGTCGTGACGGCCGGCGTACACCGAGCTGCGACAATCAAGGTCGCCGAAGCGGCCAAGGTAATCGAGAACACCCAACGCGATCTGAATATTTCGCTGATGAACGAACTGGCGCTGATTTTCGATCGCATGGATATCGACACCCGCGATGTGCTGGCCGCGGCGGGTACTAAATGGAATTTCCTGAAATTCGATCCGGGCCTGGTCGGCGGACATTGCATTGGTGTCGACCCGTACTATCTGACCCACAAAGCAGCGATCCTCGGTTACATTCCGCAAGTCATCCTGGCTGGGCGCAGCATTAATGACGACATGGGGCGCTATGTCGCACAGCGGGCGATTCGTGAATTGATTGCCGCAGGTGGCGTGGTCAAGGGCGGTGTGGTCACGATACTGGGCTTCACCTTTAAGGAAGATGTCCCTGATTTGCGCAATACCCGCGTCATCGACATTGTCGAGGAACTGCGCAGTTACGACATTGAAGTGCAGATCCATGACCCATATGCGAGCTCTGATGAGGCTCATGAGGAGTATGGCGTCAGACTGCTACCGAGCGAGCAACTCAAACCCGCCCAAGTCGTGATCCTGGCCGTTCCCCATCGTGAATATCTGGATGGTGGCTGGCCGATGGTCACCGCCGCACTCGGCGGTGGCAAAGGCGCAGTGCTGGACGTAAAAGGTCGTATGGACCGAAATTCTATTCCTGACGGCGTTTCGCTGTGGAGGCTATAAACTCGTGAATGTTGTCATGATTGGTACCGGCTACGTCGGTTTGGTGTCTGGAACCTGTTTCGCGGAATTCGGCGCCAATGTCGTTTGCGTCGACGTCGACAAGAACAAAATCGCTCGCCTGAACAGCGGTGAGGTACCGATCTACGAACCGGGTCTTGAGCGGCTGGTGAACAACAACGTCGCTGCCGGGCGCCTTAAGTTCACCGATGAAATCGCCGACGCCGTTGGCGCCGCTGATCTGATTTTCATTGCGGTCGGCACGCCAAGCCGTCGCGGCGAAGGCTTTGCCGATCTTACTTACGTGTACGAAGCAGCTAAGCAACTTGCGGTGCATTTACAGGGTTACACGGTGATTGTCGATAAATCGACTGTTCCCGTTGGCACCGCCCGGAACGTGGCGCGGATCATCAACGAGACCAATCCGCAGGCAGACTTCGACGTGGCCTCCAACCCGGAGTTTTTGCGTGAAGGCGCTGCGATATCTGATTTCATGCGCCCGGACAGAGTCGTCGTAGGCGTGGAAAGCGAACGTGCCGAAGCGCTGTTGCGCGAGCTGTATCGTCCGCTGAATTTGCGCGAAACGCCGATTCTGATTACCAACCTGGAAAGTGCCGAACTCATCAAGTACGCGGCGAATGCGTTTCTTGCCACCAAGATCAGTTTCATCAATGAGATCTCGACGCTTAGCGAGGCGGTCGGCGCGGACGTGCATGCGGTCGCCAAGGGCATGGGCATGGACGGTCGCATCGGTTCAAAATTTCTGCACCCGGGCCCCGGCTACGGCGGCTCATGTTTTCCCAAGGACACTCAAGCATTGGTCCGCATCGCGCAGGAGCATGGGGTTGGTAGCCGCATCGTTGAGGCTGTCATCGAAGTTAATGCAGCTCAGAAGGCGCGCATGATCAAAAAGATTCGTGGTGCCCTGGGGAATGACGAGGCAGGCAAAGTCATAGGCGTGCTCGGTCTTACGTTTAAACCCGAAACCGACGACATGCGCGATTCACCTGCGTTGTCGATATTGCCGCCCATGATCGAGAAGGGCGCCATTGTGCGCGCGCATGATCCGCAGGGCATGCATGAGGCGCGCAACATGCTGCCGTCTGAAGTCCAGTATTGCGACGATCTCTATGCGGTCAGCGAGGGCGCTGATGTGGTGGTCGTACTAACTGAATGGAATGCCTATCGCGGTCTTGATTTGGTCCGCATTAAGAATGCGATGCGCGGCAATGCTTTCGTTGACTTGCGCAACATCTATGAAAGAGCCACCGTTGAGGCGCTCGGATTCGAGTATTACTGCGTCGGCCGATAACGGCCGCTTGCTGACCACCCGAACGGTTCGGGCTGACACCTGAGTGCTGTTCTCGTCGCAGATATTTATTCTGCTGTTTCTGCCGCTGGTAGTCGGTATTTTCCATTCACTGCCGGCTAGCGCTGCGCTACGACTGCACCTGCTGACGTTCGCCTCAATGGTGTTCTACGGCTGGTGGGATCCTCGATTCCTGCCCTTGCTAGTGGTCATGATTGGGGCCAACTGGCTGATCGCGCGGGCTTACTCACGCAGTGGCCGCAGTGCGCTGATTAGTATCGGCGTGGCACTAAATCTCGCGGTGCTGGGTGGCTTTAAATACGCCAATTTTTTCGCTGAGGCGGTGCTCGGAGTCATGGGTGTCGAGTTCCAGCGCTGGTCGATAATTTTGCCGCTTGGCATCAGCTTTTTTACTTTTCAGCAGATTTCCTATCTTGTCGATTTGCGCCGCGGCGAAGCGCGCGTGTATCCGTTCGCAGATTACGCCGCCTACGTAAGTTTTTTTCCGCAACTTATCGCCGGTCCAATCGTGCGGCACAATGAGCTGATCCCGCAGTTCGCGCGCCTAGCTGCGCGGATTGACGCGGAATGCGTTGCACGTGGTTTGGTACTGTTCATTCTCGGCCTGTGCAAGAAAGTCTTTTTCGCCGACGAACTGGCGCCGCTGGCCGATGCCGGCTTCGAGATTGCGGCAGCCGGGGATCTTCCGCAAACCGCGCTCGCCTGGCAGTCTGCACTAGCTTACTCGCTGCAGCTCTATTTTGATTTCTCCAGTTACTCGGACATGGCCATGGGGCTGGCTGGATTGTTCGGATTCGATCTGCCGGTCAATTTTGATCGCCCCTATCGAGCCACCAGTATCCGCGAGTTCTGGCGCCGTTGGCACATGACTTTGTCGCGATTCTTGCGTGATTACGTCTATATACCTTTGGGGGGGAATCGCGGCGGCCGTGTGATGACCGCGGTTATCGTACTGACGACTATGTTGCTGTGCGGCCTGTGGCATGGCGCGGGATGGGCGTTCATCTTATGGGGGGGCGCTCACGGACTTGCCGTTTGCGTCAATCAACTGTGGGCCGCTGGTGGGATGAAGATGCCTGCTGGCGTTGCCTGGGCACTGACCCTGTTTTTCGTGATCGTCGCCTGGGTATTGTTCCGCGCAGAGAACCTTGCCGATGCCGCGCGTGTACTTCAGGCTATGTTCTCCAACCGGGGTGGAGTTCTCGAGCCAGTTGCCTGGTTATATATTGTCATCGGCGGACTGTTTGCCCTGCTTGGTCCGACTAACGCTGAATTTGCTCACGGACGCTGGGTTGCTCATCGCGGTGCGGCAATTGCGCTCGGTCTGGCTCTCGTTCTGGTTGTGCTCCGTGTTGGCCAGGGGCGCGGCCTTGAGTTTATTTACTTCCAGTTCTGATGACTAACTGGCCACGCTACACGCGCACCCTGCTGTCCAGCGCCACCATCATCGGCGTGGCCGTGCTCGTTTTTATTCTGGTTATGGATCCCTATCAGAACGTGCCTTTTTCGCCGCCGTTGGACCGTGCCCCAATCAGCAGCAATCAGCGTTTCGCCTATCCGGCGATTGCCCGGGATGAAGAATACGACAGCCTGGTCCTGGGCACATCGACGACCAGGCTGCTAAACCCAGCCGGGCTGGCGCCAGACGCAGCGCGCTTCGCGAATTTGTCGATGAATTCCGCGACCGCGTACGAGCAAATGCGGATCCACGAGGTTTTCGTGCGTCACCATCCGGCCATGAAATACCTTGTTATCGGCATCGACGGTACGTGGTGTGATAGGTCCGTAACACCGCAACGCTACACATTCCGCGCGTTCCCGGAATGGATGTACGACGAGAATCTCTACAACGACCTCCTGTATCTATTCAACGACAAGGCGCTTGAGAATGCCGTTCGCATGCTCGAGCTTTTTCGCGGTCGACGCGAACCAAAGTACGACCGCAACGGCTACCACGACTTTTCTGCTGATTTCAATTCTCGAGATGAAGCGGGGGTGCTTGAGCGATTGGCTCCGTTGGCACGTTCGACACCTGTCCGCGCGGCCGTTCGCCCGCGGCGAGCGCGGTCGGGGAACGAATTTCCGTCTTTGGCGTCGTTGGCAGATCTGCTCGCCAGGACTCCGTCAACGACGCGAATTGTGTTGTTGCTACCGCCGCTTCATGTGCACTTTATATCGCGCAAGCGGGCACTTTTTTCGGAATGCAAAGGTAAACTGTTAGAGCGGGTACAAGGTGACCATCGAATCGATGTCCTTGATTATTTTTTCGCCTCCGAGCTGACGAGATCCAGCCAAAACTATTGGGATATCCTCCATTTCACAAGAGCGGTCGCGCTCCTCATCGAGGACGATATCAGCAACGTTTTAGCCGGCCGCGCGCCGCACCCCCAATACGCGCGTTTCTATGGCCGCAGCGAGGCCGACTAGAGGCGCCTGACCGTTATCATTTTCAGCCTCAGTATGCTACCGTCGCGCCGGTTGAAAATGACTCCAAAGATTTCCTTATCTCCGAAGAATAGACCATTCAATCAACGCGTTAAATCCATTCTCAGGTATTTCCGAACGATTTCCCTGAGGAACGATGCTGCCAAGTATCGGCGCTGCTTGAGCATGGTTCGGGACGGAAATCGACGCACCGCAATGCCGTTTGTGACGACGAAGGCAAATGAATATTTTATTGTTCAGTCTGGCGAATTTGAGCACGTCGACTGCGGACGCAATTACAACTTTGCGGACGGCAAAATCATTGGCAGATTGCGGGCACACGGTCACCCTGGTTGCGCCATCGCAAGCCAGCAATGATTTCCCGATTGATGCCGGCAATGCGACGGTCAGCTTCCACTGGAACGTCGTAGATTTCGGCTTACCCAACACCTTCAATACGCTCGTTCAAGTGTTTCAAGTGAGTAAGCTGTGCCGACGTGCGCAGGCTGACACGCTCTACGTTCGGGCGGCGACCTTCACGTTTCTGTTCGGTCTGTGGGGGCGACTGTCCGGGCGCGCTAAGGTGGTTGGTGAGCACCATGGCTGGTTTGAAGCTGAGCGGCGCAGTGGTGGCCAGCATCGCTGGTTCGCACCGATAGAAGGCTATTTTCAGGTTCTGGACGCGCGGATGGCCGATTGTGTCCGTACTGTCGTTCCCGGCATCCGCGAACGTCTGGTGAATCTTGGCGTCAATCCGGCGCGGGTATTCGTGGTCGGCAACGCTTGCGATACCGAACTCATCAGGCCATTACCACGCGACGTCGCACTGCGTCGCTTCGATTTGCCGGAACAGAATTTGTATCTTGGTTTCGTCGGCTCACTAACCATCTGGCAGGGGCTCGACGAAATCGTCGAAGGTGTCGGCGAGGTCGTGAAATCCCACCCCGAAGCGCGGCTGCTGATTATTGGTGATGGTCCGCAACGTGCGCAGCTCGAAGCACTTGTAGAGCGTAAATCATTGGGCGGAAACATAAGATTCTTCGGGCGTATGGACCATAGTGATATCGCCGCTGTCATGAGTTGCTTCGACATAGCGTTGATTCCGACGGCAGACGGCGAGTATCGCTCTATTGGGCGCTCACCGTTGAAGCTGCGCGAGTATGCTGCGGCTGGCCGGGTCGTGTTGGCGGCAAGAATTCCGGCGATTGAGGACCTCGAATCTGAAGCGTGGATGCATCTGTTCGATGCCGAGAATCCGAGTAATTTTGTCTCTGCGATAGACGCGCTCGCAGCGCGGCGCGACACATTCTCGGACTTGGGCCAATGTGCACGAAGGTTCGCCGAAGACAATTATGCGTGGCCAATTATCATCCGAAAGATTGTCCATCAAATAGAGTCGGCAACAGGCGCTACCTAGCGCGACCAATTTATCGTCGCCTCAAGCCGGCGATACGCGGAGAACGAAAGAACGATGACGGATTCGAATTTTGTAGCCGGTAACAGCACGCACATTGATCCCGGCTGTATTGTCGGCTTGAGTTACAAAGACAACGCACCCACGACTCGTTTGGGCGACAATTGCTTCATTCGCGCGGGCTCAATCATTTACGCCGGCGTGGTCATCGGTGACCATGTGCAAACGGGTCACCATGTGATGATTCGCGAGAATACGAAAATCGGTAACCACGTCGTGATCGGCACTAATTCGGTGTGCGACGGCAATACAACCATCGATGCGTTCGTGAAGATAGAGTCCAATTGCTACATCTCAACGCATTGCAGCATCGGAACGCGGGTATTTCTTGGCCCCGGTGTTGTCCTGACAAACGATCGCTACCCCCTAAAACTCCGCGACACCTACAAGCCGGAAGGCGTCATTCTGGAAGACGGTGTGACCTTGGGTGCGGGTGTGGTCGTATGTCCGGGCGTGACCATCGGTGCCGATAGTTTTGTCGCGGCCGGCGCTGTAGTGACGCGGGATATTCCGCCACGCAGCTTCGTGAAGGGCGTGCCAGGGCAGATTTCGGCATTGCCACCTGAACTCGCAGAACGCAACATGGCGTTGTCGTGGCGCGGGTTTCTCGACCCAGATTCCTAAGCGGCGAAGGCTCGGCAAGAAATTTTTTTACCAGTGCAGCGTTGGATTACAGAGTATTGAAAATCGGACTCATCGGGTGCGGAAAACAAGCACCAAAACATATTTCCGGATTGGCCAAACAAGCTGATGTTGAACTCGTCGTTTGCGACATCAACGCCGAGCGAGCGCGTGCCGTCGGCGAGAAATTCTCACTCGCATGGACCGACGACGTAGCAGGATTGCTTGCCGATGGCGACATTACTGCCGTTGACATTGCAACCCCGACTATGTCGCATGCGCCACTGGTTCTCCAGGCGATTGAGAATGGCAAACACTTCTTCTGCGAAAAGCCACTTTGCCAGAATCTCGATGAAGCGCGGCTGATTGCGGACACCTGCGCGAAGAAAGGCCTGATCGGCATGGTCGGATATGTTTATCGTTATGCGCCAGTATTCGAAACGGGTCACGCGTTGCTACATCCAGATACGACACGAGATCATGTGCTGGGTGAGCCGGTCTCAGCGTGGTTCCGTATCGGCGGCCGCGGTGACCACGAATTGTGGAAGCACAAGAAAGAGTCGTCCGGTGGCGCAACTTCGGAAATGCTGGTCCATATGCTTGATTTGGCCATCTGGTACTTCGGGGCAGCAAAGTCGGCTCAATTGCTCGCCCACGAACTACGGCGTCCAATCAGACACATCGCCGGCGCTGACGTTACCGTTGACGCCGAGGATTTCGTACTGGCGCGATTCGAGATGGAGAACGGCGGATCGGTGTTTATCCAGTCTGACTTGCTGACGCCGGCGTTTTCTCAGCACGTAGAGATGCAGTTTGAACGCGGCACATTTTTGGGATCAATCCAGGCGGACTCGCCATCGTTTGTATTCGCGACCGCGAAATGTGACGACTACGAAGCCGGCAAAACACCGCTCGAGTTTGGACCGGTCAACCTGTTTGAACGCCAAATGGGCGCTTTTTGCGAGCACGTGCGCAGCGGCACGCCGCTGTCGCGGAATTCGGTCGAAGATTCTTTAAAAGTAATGGAAGCACTCGAAATGCTTCGACAACAATGGGGTGATGCGGTGATTGGGATATCAGATACGAGTCTGACCGAGAACGAAATCGAGGCAGCTATCAAGGTCCTGCGCTCGGGCATGCTGCGCCAGGGCAAGGAGAGCGATGCGTTCGAAGAGGAGTTCGCAGAGAAAGTCGGCGCCGCTCACGCGGTTACGTGTGCCAATGGCTCAGCGGCATTGCATCTGGCCTACCTTGCCGCACTTGAGCCGGGTGACGAGGTCCTGGTTCCTGCGTTTACCTTCATCGCTACCGGCAGCATGGCCTCGATCATGGGGGCGAAACCGATTTTTTGTGATGTTGACCCGAACACATTTTTACTCGACCTCGATGACGCAAGATCGAAGATTACTGCAAAGACGAAAGGCATCGCGCCAGTCCACCTGTTTGGCAACCCGTGCGATATAGACGCCGTGCAACAATTTGCTGCGGATCACGGCCTGAAGATCTTCTGGGATGCTGCACAGAGTCATGGGGCGACTCATCAGCAACGTGACGTCGGTAGCTTCGACGATTTCGTCTGTTATTCGTTTTACCCTTCCAAGAATATGTTTGTCGGCGAAGGCGGCATGGTGTGTACGAATAATGCCGAGTACGAGAACAAGCTGCGTTACTTACGCAGTCACGGCCAGACTGGCAAGTACCACCACACAAGCCTTGGGTTAAATTACCGACTGACTGATATGGAAGCGGCCATCGGTCGGGAGCAGCTAAAACGACTGGACAGCATGCTGGCGAGTCGGCGGCGTAACGCGCAACGGATGTGCGCGGGGCTCGATGGCATCGATGGCATCACGGCACAAACAGTCACTGCCGGCGGTGACCATGCCTGGCATCAGTTCTGTGTGTTGGTGGATAAGCGCGAATTTGGCTGCGACCGCGACGCCTTGTCCGCGCATCTTAAAACTGAAGGGGTAATGAGTGGGATTCACTATCCTCGTGGCTTGCATCAGCAGCCCATTTTTGAAGAGCTTTACGGCAAAAGCCAGCTTCCGGTAACGGAAGATTTGTCCGAGCGGATTCTCGCCCTGCCTATTCACCATAGCCTGGTTGATGCAGATATTGACGGGGTCCTTGCGGCGATTGCCAAGATCGCGTCCTAGGCGAACACTTCGGGCGGTGATGCCGGCTTGTTGCAGCGCCCGAAGTTATCCGCGTTTTCGGTTGTCGCAGATGCGAGCAAGCGCTGCGCAATAGTCGAGGCTTTCGGTCTCCCAACACAGGGCATCGGCGGCGCGGTCAAGACGCTCTCTCAGCGCAGGCTGGCCGGTCCGTTCGAGCAAAGACCGAATCGCGCTGGCAATCTCGTTCGGTTTCTGGGGATCGAAGACTTCGCCGATGCCGAACCCCGCGACGATGGCCTGCATATCCGGCGAGGCAGACACGGCTACGGGTAAGCGGGCCATAATCATTTCGAAAAAACGATTGGGTAGCGAGTAGAAATTATTCATGCTCGTATTGAGGAAAGGGATAACGCCGACATCGGCGCCGGCGATATAACGGATCAGCTCGTCAGGCGGGACCGGCGACAGAAAATGGAGCCGCTCCGATAGACCGAGTCCGCGGCCTAAATCCAGCATTGCCTGTTGATACCCTGGAACGTTGCTGGACCCGAGAATCACGGCGTGGATTTCCTGACCAAGCATCGATAACGCCTGAATAAATTCCTCGACGCCTCGTCCGGGCAGGAATGAACTCATATACAGTACAACGCGATCTGTATCCGCCAGTTTGGCGCTCCCGCGTAAACTCGACTCTGAAAATCTTTGTTCGTGCCAGCGGCAATTGCGCACGACAACTGGCGTGGCTATCGCATATCGCTTAACCATCCATTGCTGCATCGACGGACCAATCGAGAAACTCAAATCAGCGCGGCGGATAATGCGTGCCTCGGCTGCGGACTCGAAACGTCGCAGCGTTCGCTGCAGGGGGGTGTTGTGGAAAGTAGACCGGTCATCAACAAACTCAACGGCGTCATACACAAGCAGCGCATTGGATATTCTGGAGAGACTTCTGGCGCCCCGCAGAGCGGGGGCATCGTGGGCCTGAATCACCTCGAATCGGTGTTGCGCGAGTGCTCGCGTGCTCGCGCGAGCGAAGAGCATGCTGTTAATTGTGTGACCAAAAGGCAAAACGATAAATCGGGCGGCGCGCACGATGGCGCTGGATATCGATGCCAGCAGACGAGGGCTATTGTCCTTCGAAGGCGCGGCGACGAATGCAGCTGATTCGGACTCAGTGGGCGACGGCCGTTTTCGGCGTAGCAGTCGCTCGAGGCGCCGCAGTGGGCGAGGCAGCGTGACCTGCACATACTCGATGTCCTCAAGACCACGTGAATCCGGACGTTCCAGGGCCGCGATTGTTACCCGCCATCCTGACGCTTGCAGGCTCAAGGCTTGCCGAGACACGCGGGTGTTCCAGCGAAGATTTTTGGCCGCCAGCAGACAGATTCGTTGGTGGGTTTTAGGAGTCGATTTCATTCACTGGGAATTGGTGCCGCTGCACTGGCCAGCGTCCGCTACGCGGCAATGGTGGGATAACATGGCGGCCATTCTAACGCTAGAATATGGCCTCCGCAGGTACCTGATTACGGCTGTGCCCGCGGGCACTGTATCGAAACGCAACGGCTATTCGTACCCGATGCCATTTTGCATCGTCGAGGCAAATCAACATGCCCAGCGACCTTTAGATTTCGATGACAGCTGACCAACCCAGCCCCTTGCGCGTATTGATGGCGCCGCAAAATTTCGCCGATCAGCCGATGGCGCTGGTCCGCGCATTACGCAAGAAGGGATTCGATGCCCATCAGATCCATTACACGGCACATGGGGTTCATCCACTCGGTTACGCGCTCGATCGTGCCATCGAGATTGAGGATCTGGATATCAGGAAACAACTTGAGGTGCTGGAGCAGTGCCTGGAGGAAGGTTTCGATATTTACCATTTCTGGCAGCGTTCGTTACTCCATGACCGACCGCTACGTGGGTTGACCGGGCTGGACCTGCCGTTGATTAAGGCGCGCGACGCGAGCATATTTCACCGCTTCACAGGCGCAGACTTGCGCATGTCGGAGAAGGACCGCAGCTTTAACAAATTCAGCCCTTACCATTACGGATACACGAATCCGTTCGACGAGAAAAGACAAGCAGCCTATCTCGACTTCCTTAAGGACTACGTTGAGACGTTTTTCGTACAGGACCCCGAGATGGCTCAATTCTTCCCGGACGCCAGAATTCTTCCACGTGGCCTTGAACTGGACAATTGGCAGCCGATCGGAATCCAAGCATCCGAGCGCCCTTTAATCGTACACGCGCCCAGCAATCCGTTGGTCAAGGGGTCCCGATTTATCATGGAGGCTGTCGAGCAGCTTCAGCGCGAAAATCTCAGTTTTGAATTCAAACAACTTGACCGTGTGCCTCACGAGCAAGCGCGTGAGTGGTACGAGAAAGCAGACATCATCGTCGACCAGATTCTCATCGGGGCTACTGGCGTTTTAACACTCGAAGCCTGGGCTCTCGCCAAGCCCTGTGTGACTTTTTTACGTGAAGACTTGTTCCAGTCGTTTTATCAGACGTCTGATCTGCCGGTTGCGAATGCGACACCAGACACAATCACGACAGTATTGCGAAACTTGATAAAGGATTTCGAATGGCGTGAGGACCTCGCGCGACGAGGCCGTGAAACGGTGGAGAAGTTCCACAACATTAACGATATTGCCGACCAGTATGCTTCGATATGTGAGCAGGCGCGTATCGGTCGCACCCTATCGAAGCAGGACACCGCCGATGTGCGATTTTTACGGCAGGGAATTGCGTCTGGCATTGACGACAAACCCGCGCGTTTGAGTTTCGAATTGGGGATGGCGCGCCAGCATCCGAAATTGGCCGCTCTGGGTGGCAGATACTTCAGTCTGCAACAACAGTTCTTCGCGGTGTTGTTGCGAATGCAGGTTCGATTGATTCGCACGGTCATTGTCGCCGCTATCTGGCTGGCAGGGCGCGTTAGAGCCGTATTGGGAAAGGATCGTACGCAGGCCGAGGCGGCGGGCACAGGCAGGAAAAACGACAATCAGTAGGCTTGGTTCCTGGTCACCTATCATGATGTTTCGGGCACAGTCGCGCACAGTGACGTTGTTATGACCGTGGTCGTGAGCAAAATACTAACTAGCGCAGCGCATCTATGAGCACCACAAATCCGAACGAAACACCGCACGACAAAGATGGGCTGTATCGGCCAGATCTCAACCCGTGTATCGCAGTGATCGTTGGGACGCGCCCCGGCATCGTGATGCTCGGTCCGGTAATCAAGGAGTTGGAGCGACGCGCTATCGACCATTTCGTGATTCACACCGGGCAGCACTATTCCCCGAACATGGATGCACAGTTTTTCGCCGATATCGCGTTAAGCGCACCGCAGTATCGGATTGATGGCACCGCCGCGCACACCACGCACGGTGCGCAGACTGCGCATATGCTGAGTGGAATTGAGGACATTTTGCTGCAAGCCCGGCCGCGCATGGTATTGGTCGGCGGAGATGCGAACAGCAATCTGGCCGGCGCCCTGGCCGCGCGTAAACTGGGCATGACTCTGGGGCACGTTGAAGCCGGCGAACGGAGCTTCGACTGGTCTATGCCCGAAGAGCACAACCGCCGAATGATTGACCACATTTCGGACTACCTTTTCGTGACCGGCGAGAATGCCGTCGGCAACCTTGAGCGTGAGGGCGTTCAGGGCGCTATTGTCCGGAGCGGTAATCCGATCGTCGACGCCTCTCGCGAGTTTTCCCGACTGGCGCTGGCCAGACCGAACATTGAAGAACATTTAGGGGTCGCGGACCGTCGCTACGCGATACTGACGATGCATCGTCAGGAGAACGTGGATAACCCGGAGCGGTTACAGGGCGCTCTGCAGGGCGTATCGGACGCTGCGGTAGCGCTCGGGATACCGACGCTTTTTTTCGTGCATCCGCGAACGCAAAAGCGCCTCGAGGAGTTTAGTTTGCTCGACTGGCTGCACGATTGTCCGGGCATTGAATTGAGAGAACCGGCCGGCTATCTGGATTTTCTTGCCTATGTGGCGCGATCTGCTCTCATATTCACGGATTCCGGCGGCGTCCAGCAAGAAGCGTGCATCCATGGAATTAATTGCGTTACTTTGCGCGATAACACGGAGTGGGTGGAAACAATTGATATCGGGGCTAACCGCCTGGCCGGATGTGAACCGATGGCGATCGTCGATGCGGCAAAGGATGCCAGTGCCACGACCTGCAAATGGGAGGTTCCGTTCGGAGACGGGCACGCGGCAGCACGCATTGTCGATTGCGCCGTCGAAGTTCTTAAGTAGCCGGGCAGGCGGAGTTTCCCCGTATGGCAGCGCCTCATTTTCCCTTCGCGCTCTTCTCCGGAGCCTCATAGCGCCGTCTGCCATCGCGCCAGTCACCGTGACATATGGCACGAATAAAATCGCCCGCAGCCGAGTTCACTGTTTTCATATCTACAGCGCATACGATCTGCTTGCCGTCACTAACAAAAAGGTCGCGAGCCGGAGACTTAGCCAGCGTTTTATCGAGGGAATCCGAAACAATACATATAGCGCTCGTCGGGAACAGCTGGCGTATCGCTGCGATACCGGTCGCCGACAGCTCGTAGACATACGCGCCTTCGAGTAGCAGCAGGGCAGGGGGGCGTCGGGCGTGCTCAAGACACGCGCAGAGATAGTTGGGCAGCTCTGCGCGCATGGCGGAATCGGTTGCGCTGTTTTCCGCCGATGTATTTTGCGAACCAGTACCTTCCATTACAGTTGTTAACCAGGAACGCTCCCGCTCGGAAAGCGCATCAACATCCACTCCGGTAGCGCGTACAAAGATCACATCTGAATTCGTATTGGTCAGCGCTGTCATCTGCCGCTCGGACGCCTCACCAGGGTCAGTCGGCCCGAGCATCGCATAAACGCCTCCTGCCAAAAAATCGCCCTGGGTCGCCTGCAATCCGCCCGTTTCAATACCCCAATTGAGAACGGCCTGATTTCCCGATGATGGACTCGGGGGTGTCTCCACGGAGGTTTGTGAGGCTCCACGGCTGGCGGAAATATCTGGTGGTGTCTGAGAACCATCGATTTCCCGCATGAGTTCGTGCAGCCGAATCAGGTGGGGGAGAAACCGATTCACTGAGGTCACAGTGACCATCAGGCCCTCAAGGCCGTTCATGACAAAGCGCAATCCGAAAAACAACACCAGCAGAGAGCTGTAACTAACCATGCCCTGGTGCTGTTCTGAAAACATCAGCCAGACAAGAAAGCCAATACCGACCCCGACCATAGACGACATGACTATCCGGGATGATTCAAGAACCAGCAGGCGGTTCTCTACCAGTCGATGGAATCCGCTAATGATTTCCGCTTCATTTTCCTCATCATCCTTATTTCCCCGTGCGTTGTTGCCCGCATCAATACCCGCATCGGGGTCTTCGAACATCTCATCATCGCCGAGAAAGGCGACTTCAGGCGCACTGTTGCCGGCCAGGAAATTGTTGACCTTTTCTCGAATCGCAGCGCTTCGTTTTGGAGCCTGCACTTCGAGCATGCGGGTAGTCCGTGTCGCACGCAGATTAAGTGGATAGGTCATGAAAGCAGCGAATAGCGCGAATAACCCGATTAACGGCAACAGGAGGGGCGCATATAAAGCGATGATTGACAGACCGATCGCGATACTTCCTAAATGGCTGATGTTGTACAGGCCCAGCCTGACAATCACGCCGGCGAATCTGGCGTCGGTATTGAGCACTCGCAGAACAGAGTATTTGCTTGCGATTCGCACGCGCGTGCGAATGGTGTGTAACAAGGCAGTGTCCACTTCAGTCTTGCGTCCGAAGTAGGCGCCGATCTCCGCGAAAAAGTAGCGATACACCCGGCTGTCCAGCCGAATCGCAATCGAGCGACTTGCATAGTTCAGGGCACCGCCAAGGAAAAACAGAACCACGAATACGGCAATGACCAGGTTTGGGTTGGGTGCAGCCAGCTCGATTCCAAGCCGGTCGATTCCCGGAAAGCTCGTGAGACGTCCGCTAGTTTGCAGCTGGCCGACCGCACCAACGATTATCCCGAAAGAGAAGCCCTGGCAGGCAATACTCGACGCTGTCGATATCGACGACAGGAATATGCGCCACGCGAATTGTTTCAGTGCTATTGAGAACAGCCAGCCAAGTAAAGACACATAGACTTTGCCGCGAAAGCGCGCATTGTCGATGATGGTGCGAAGGCGTCTAAACATGTTGCTCAGTTTATCGGCAATGCGGGTTGACCAAAAACGTAATTAAGACAGATTGCCTGCCCGGATCTGGCCGAAACCGGCGCCGCCTCAGCCAGGCCAATTCGAATCATTCTCACGGCACAGCAGGCTTCAGAAATGCCATCGACGCTACGTTCGAATTTTCGCATGGGCCGGCGCGCCACGCTAGCGCGACAAGACTCGCGACCTGAATCAGCCTTCAAAGTTCGTTAGACTTAGCCGCCGTCCGTGGCGGGACCGTTCTGTACAGGCCGGACGTGTTCACGATTCGAATTTAAGTGGTCCAGGCACGGTAGCGAAATTAGATCGGCAAGTATCCATTCGAAGACGACATGGCAACGATGAAACTAGGAGAATTCGATGACTGATGGCGGCCAGCGCGGGCAAGATTCTGAAATTGCCTTACCCGGATTCGGACTGAATATCGCTGGCCAGTATCCGAGGTTCTATCGCAGGATGGTTGCTGTGCTGGAATGGCAGAATAAACATGTCCCGCTACTGTTTCGACTAGAAATGGTGCTGTTTCGTACCATAATTGTCATTGTCGATGCGGTCCTTTGGATTCTGCTTGGTAACTTAGCCCTGACGGGAGTGGCGCCTGGCAAACTGTCACGTGGTTACTCTTCATACAGAGGGTCGTCGCGAAGTTACAATTCCCGCGAATTAGTTAATGAGATCGCCCAGCTAAATAGAAAGCTAGAGCGCTATACCCCAAATATCGCGGTGATCTCATATCTTACTTTCGCCCAGCGCTGTGTCGAAACCAGTACGGCGCTAGCTGCCGACGCGTACGTCGCGCACGGGGTTCAGTCTTTGCCAACGGCGTCTATTCTCGCCAACGAGCAGGGCGGGAAATACTATTGCGACTGCATTGAAACCCCTTCGTTCTTTGACCGAGCCTTGCCGGTCAACTGGGATGTGACCAATACCCATTTTCTGGACAGGGCGTTCGAAAGTTATCTACGTCACGCCGACGGTATCCTCACTGTTGGTTGGACCCTGGCTGATCAGCTAAGGAAGCTACACAACAATGTAGCGGTGATTCCGAACTATCGATATGCCGAAACTCTCGCGCCAAATGATTGGTTGCGAGAAAAATGCGGGGTTTCCGAAGACACCGATCTGGTGCTGTCGTTGAACACGGTAACCGCTGGATTGGATGTTGTGCTGGCGGCACTCGCACTACTTCCTCCTAGCGTACACCTTGTGACTGTAGGTAGGTTCGCCCCAGTCGGTTACCGAGAAACCTGCGAAAAATATGCGGCAGAACAAGGCGTCCTCGAGCGGTTTCATTGTCTCGATCCCCTTCCGTACAAAGATCTCACGGCGACGATTTCGATGGCATCGGCCGGATTGATTGTGCTCGACCCCAGCATTAAGAATGTTCAGGTCTCACTTCCGAATCGAATCTTCGACTATATGTTCGCAGGGGTACCGATTTGTTCGCCGCTCATTCCAGATATCGCCCGAATTATCGCTGACGAGAATATTGGTGGCATCGTCACTGATCTAAGCCCGGCCGGATGGGCCGAAACTATCAGTAGCGTGTTGCAAGAAAAGGATAAGCTCCGCGACAACGCGGTCACGGCATCGAAAAAGTACATATGGGAATCAGTCGAGGACGACCTGTTTGAGTCCCTGGGTAGACCCGCCAGCGTGTGCTACGTCGGCGCAAGCAATTTACGCGAGAACAATCGAACGATGCGCATGGCACGCTCGCTGGTCGCTCGTGGCGTTGAGGTAACTGTTTGTTACAGATGCAGGCCTGGAGAGACACCTAACGACGCGGCGGTATTGGATGACGGAATCAAGTTCGTATCACTTGCTAATTAACGATGGACGCGCCCTACCTTCCCGATTGCTGTTGAAAAAAGTGACAAATGACAGGCTGATAATCTGCGGCGCAACTATTCGGACAATTTAACTCACGATAGGTAGCGGCAGAGTGGCGCTGCGACATCGGAGGGCGTTTTGACGCTGCCAATTTTCGCCGAACTACGACCGAGCAGGCTCAGAATTTCGGCCACTGTTGTCCGTAGATTACAGCGCATCGAGGCCACTACCGCCCGTCGCATTGCAACAATAGCGAACGGTATAGTCCACAGCTGCGGATTGCCCTGGGTCATGATGCCAGCGGTAGAAATCGGTTTCTGGAAGCTCCCGCGGTCCCAACCAGCATTGTGCAGGGCGGCCGACTTCGAAATGCCCTCGGTGTGACTTCGACGGTTGGGTCTATCAACCGCAAAGTAAACGCGAGTCTGTTTGGCACTTCGGTAGAGCGAAGGCCCGGCAGCGCATGACTTGAGCCGTGGATTAGTAGCGGATGGAAAATGAAAAACTCCCCGGGGCTGCATAACCAAACGAGAAACAGTGTCCGTGGTTGCGCCTGCAAACCTCGTGTTTCCTCGTCCAGCGAGGAGCTTTTTCGTCAGGCCAAAACGACTTCGCAATTCCGAGTAATCGAGCAGGTGAGATCCGGGAATGACCACAGCACAATTCTCGGCCGGTGCTGCGGACACAGCAACCTGAACTGAAATCTGGTGCTCGTCGGGATTCGCGTGGGTGAGGACCTTCCGATAAGTGTCTCTGTGCAACGGTAAATTCGGAACGCCCGAGAATATTGCCGTTCGCCAAATCGAGATGTTCGGACCAAGGAGGGATTGGCACGTCGTAATGAGCGCGGACGAACGACATATTGCTGCCGCAACAGGCGAATCCAAATGCGGGTTTAGCGACCCGGGAATTTCTCCGCGGCGAAAGGATTCTTCAAATCTGGCAGTCACAGATTGGTCAATCCCAGGCAGGGGGCCGGCATACCCGAATTCAGCAAATGAAGTAACAACGTCGTCTTCCACGATAGGGACCTCTGAGCAACGAAATGGAACCGACCGATCGGCGTGATAACGTTTGAAACGGATTTCCCTGCCGACCGTTCGAGCAGTGGACCTGAGACCGGGAATCACGTCAAGTTGGGGTCGCTTGCCAGCGATTCGCCGTGCCAGGCTGATTGCCTACACAGCCCGTTCTCCCTGCCGAAAGCCGCAACAGACCGTGGACGATTGCAGCGAATTTCGCGTTGATAATCCATTCCCCGTCGGAACCATCTATTTGTTATGGAATGAGTGCTCGTTTGAACAGGTGTTCGCCTAGTCGGGCTTTTCTGAATTCGTATCTATTTTGAGTTTCAATTCGCGGTTCTCTTTGGCGACTGTTTTGAGTTCGCGGCGTAGGTAGTTGACCGTTTGTAACGTACTTCTGTGTTGCTGGATTTGTTCGGCGAGGTAGTCGAAATCGCCGAAACCAGGGGCCGTCGGTCCGCTGCGGTCCGCTGCGGTCCGCGACCTCGTGATAGACCTTGAGCAATTGTTCGGCAACGTTTTTCACGTCGAAGTGCGTTTCGATGAAATGTCGCCCTTGTATCGACAGTTCCTTTCGGTGCTCCAAGTCTGTAATAAGTAAGCGGAGCTTGTCCTTGATATTGTCCGGATTGACATTTTCTACGGGTACGTTTCCGTAGGCGGGCTTGTACAAATCGTCACGAATGTAATTCATTGTCGCTTTGCCGAGCGCCATGCATTCCATCGCAAATACGGTCAGACAGCCCTGGTGGAGGTTGTCAATGCAAATGTCGGCGCCTTTATAGATTTTAATCGCGTCCGAATGCATAAGATTGCTCACCTTTGTGTACCTGAACTTCAGTCCCTCATCTTGCAGTTCGGCGACGGCCTGTTCGATGAACCGCGTTCCCTTCAACATGTCGTTCGTAGAGGCGTGTACCACCACCGGATGTTTATCATTTTGAAGTCCAACATTCGGCCAATCTTCGAGTTTCAGGCATCGGGGTACGACGGTGGCTTCAGGAATGAACTGTTGAAGTTCAGGATCTTGAACGACGAATTGGTCAACGTGAGCACGCAAATATTCCACGTACCGTCGGAGATCCGTTTCATCGTATGGTGACTCGTACCCATAGTTGTAGAAGCTGTAGGGATTCACCTCTTTATCCAGCGATGGGTAGCGGATGTCGTTGCCGGTGAACCGATAGATGACCTTCTTCCCGCGTGCTTTAATTAGCGCGATGTCCATGCCCATGAACATCTCATAGGGTCGACCGACGAAGAACATCGAGCGGTTCCAGAAATGGTAAATGTCATAGTTTTCAGCCAGCGAATCCTGCAGGGCTTTGAGTTGCCCTTCGATGACGTGAGCGGGATCCAGATTTACGGTCTTGTGTGACCGATAGCCCATCGAAGCGCTCGCATCGGTACTAACGTATTCAAGTTGGTCGACATCTTGTCCCATGGCGCGTAGCCGTTCGCCAAGCAAGTAGACTTGGCCGGAATAGTTCTTGGGTGCCATGAGTACTTTCATAGGGATTGCTCGAGAAAATATTGAAATTCGGAAACCGGCGACGGCTATTCGACATCGCCATCGAAAAGCATACGTGTTGTTGTCATTTCTTTCGAGGTACCACGGCGGAGCAATTCAAATTTGGCGCTTTTAGTGAGTACGGTTCCACGCTAACCGACGCAGTTCTCGATCGCTGGGTGATGACGATCTATCTGTCGGGAATCGAATTCATGCCGAGGTAACCGGTTATTTTAAGCGCGGTCTATTCGGATACCGCTGATATTTCGCACAGGGAGATATTCACGGCTTTCGTCAGCCTATTATTTCAGATGATCCTCCGTGCCACTCTGCCATCCGAGAGCGGTCGCTATTTGATCCGTCACAAGCTGCGCAGTGTAAGGGGCGAGATGATCATCGTCGGTGTAGAAAAGCCGGCTTTTATCGTGGGTGTAGCACCGCTGAGTCGTCTCTAAACACAAAAGTTGGTCCGGAAAAACTCTGTGCAGGCGAGGATGTTCGCCGACGCCATCCAGAATCTGTGAACTTAGTTTCGAGCGCTGCTTGAAGACGGGATAACTCGTCGTGATCTCCAGCTCTTTGAACGCGCGTAATTGTTGATACTTTGCGTGCTGGTCCAGCTCGCCTTTAACCAGGTTCGGGACGTGCCAACCCACTTCTGGGATGGGATAGACGATGACGACGGTATGTCCGAGGTCTAGCCACTCTCGGATCATGCCGTGAATTTTCGCGACTACGGTGTCGCCCGGGGTTGCGAATTCGTCGAGCCGTAAAGACGGTTTAACGTCTTGAGCGGGTTCCAATCCACCCTCACGATTATCGAAGCGAGATCCATTCAAAATTAGCGGGAAGCGGCCTGAAAGCACGATGGTCGAGGGTTCCTGAGCCGCTAGAAAATCTTTCAAGTCCTGCGTTCGAGCGCGGCATTTAGTATTGTCCTTGCCACCATCCGATCGAATTGTGCCATAGACAGGCAGGCAAGCGTTGCTGGTTAATTGAGCGTAGTTCGCCCGATTCGCTCGAGCGGCATCCAGCAAGCTCACTGCAAGCGTGCGTGCGTGACTATCGCCAACAAGAATCAGAGTCGTCGAGGCGGCCGAGGTCTCGAATCTACAATGCGAATCGATGGCTTGCTTTCGACAAGCCGTTCCATCCTGAACGACGTAGCGAGGGCGTGCGCGTTCATACAAGTCAACTAAGACCCCCAGTCGGCTCGGGATCCCATCGTAGTAGTAGATGCCCCCATATGCTGCCAAAAGAGTTAGAAATGCGGCTAGCGAATAACTGTAGAAATTTCGTCGACAAATTCTGTGGGATTGCCGTGCGGGTCTTTCAATCAGAAAGAAGGATAGCCCTGACAATACGAACGCTATTCCGATACATGCAAGCATCTCGCCCTGGGTCGGCGCCTGGCTTTTCATCCGCGCGAAAGCGAAGAGCGGAAAATGCCACAAATACAGAGCATATGAGATGAGACCGATCGCGACGAATAGCCGCGTAGACAGAACGTTAGTTATCAGTTCGCCGGGTTTCATAAACCAAATCAACAGCGCGGTGCCGATGATCGGAAAGCAAGTTATATAGGAAGGGTGATTTATCGTGTCGTCAAAGAAAATGACTGTGCCCAGGACGAGCGATAGCCCAAGCGCAGGCATGGTCGCATCGAGAATTGAATGGCTCAGGCGACCGCGGCCATACGTCAGCTTTGCAAGAAGCGACCCGGTTAACAGTTCCCATGCCCGGGTCGGAAAAAGGAAAAAAGCAAAGGCCGGCGATTCGTCGCTAGTGTGGTGCGCGAATTGTAACGATATGAGAAGACCGACGATCATTACAGCGCTGATATGAGATTTTAGGAATCGCCAAAAAAGCACGAGGGCGAGTGGGAATAGCAAGTAAAACTGCTCCTCCACAGACAAGCTCCAGGTATGCAGGAGTGGCTTTAGTGCGCTCGGTGCGGCTGTGTAACTATCTTCCTGCCAGAACCATACGTTCGAACCGAAAAACAAAGCAGACAAACCCGAACCTGCGAATTCTTTCATCGCTTTTGGCAACATATGCATCCAGGCGAATGGTAGACAGGCAAGCATTACCGTAAAAAGAGCCGGAAGTATCCTGCGCGCCCGTCTTTCGTAGAAATGCGCGAAGGTGAAAGCTTGTTCGTCTAGTTCGTGAAGAACAACGGACGTTATGAGATATCCGGAAATAACGAAAAATATGTCCACTCCAATGAATCCGCCCGCGAACATGTCCAATGCCAGAATTGACGGCCGGGCGTGGTACAACACGACGAGCAACACTGCGATGGCTCGCAGACCATCAATTTCAGGTCGATATTTAACGGGCATCGGGTATTTCGTCGCGGCCGGATTCAGTAAATCTGGAATCATGTGCAGTGTCCATCTGCGTGAAACACTCGTCAATCTTGTACCTTTGCCGAAACGCTCCGTACATTGCTGAGAATCGGCTTTGGGCACTGAAGTCTTTAGACGTCGTTAGCAAAATGCACGGGCCCCGCTCATGGGCTACGATTCGACAGGGCCCCGAACGCTGCCCGCATTTCCAGTCGTTGTATAGGGAATTATTTGCACAGCAGGCGGCAGCAAGGTGGATCATTGACTTAGAATATAGCTTTTTGGGGCAACGTGTTGTCCGGCGCGGGTGGTGCTTGCACCCCGAAAATTACGATATCGTCGACCCTATCGACCGCACTCATTTCTCAGGCGGTCGCCTGCGCAGAAGTGTGTACTCTTCAAGTAGACCAGAAGTTTCCGTTATAACGAGTTCGCTACAGATATGGACCTAACGCGAAACGAACAGATAATTGTTTCTGATCCCGCGACTAACGATGGATTCACGGGTTGGAATGAATTTGTGCTCGCACAACCCGTGGTAAACCCCTTTCATCTCGCACAATGGCACGAAATCCTGAATCACGTGTTTCAGGTGCAGCCCCTTTACAGGATGGGATGCGACGCCACCGGCCGGATTTTGGGAATCGTCCCGGCCTATTTCGCCTCAGGACTTTTCGCGACGCCGCAGGTCGCGACGTTGGATGGCGGCATCCTTAGTGCAGATCAGCGCGTCGCCGATTCGCTCCACGCAGAGCTTTCCCTTTCGGCCGGTAATCTAGGCGCACGCCACGTCATGCTAAAAGGCGGAGCAGCAGCAACAGGCGAAGCTGTCGGCGGTAGCGTATTCAGCAAACGGATCTATCCGGTCGTCGATCTGTCCGCCGGTGTCGATTTCGTTACCCAACGACTGAATAAGAAGATGAGGTATCAAATAAAGAAAAGTCAGGCGCTCGGGCTCGAAGCCGTGCAGGCAGACCAGGTACCCCATAGTTTCTACGCTATCTTCGCCCGTACCCAGAGAGATCTCGGTACGCCGGTGGTTTCTCGAAAATTTTTCGATTCGATGAATGCCGTACTGTCTCCACTGTTGAACTTTACCGGTCTCATGCATCACGGGCGCCTCGTCGCGGGTCTTGTTGGAGTGAGCCTCGGTGATACTTACTACAGTCTGTACGCCGCGACAGACCGAGAATACCAGCACAACTATGCGAACTATCTCCTCTACCTCAGGGTTATGGAATGGGCCTGCGAAAGGCAGCTCGGTAAGTTTAATATGGGCAGAAGTTCCCCCGGGACCGGCGCCTACCGTTATAAGACCAAATGGCGTCCTGTTGATATCGAAGCGCTGTACCGCTGCGATTTTGTGACTCGACGAAACAGGCCAAAGGATTCCGCGATTCTGGAACCGGCGTCAAACTCAATCGCAGTAAAAGTCTGGAAGCGAATGCCACTGACCGTTACGAACGTTCTGGGGCCGTCGCTGAGAAGCAGGCTTCCGTTTGGCTAAGCGACTAGAGTGTTGCTAGCAAGGTGAACGCTTGAGCTTAGAAGCGGTGCTCGGTACTTCGAGCGCTTGTACAGATTCGGCTCCAAGGCGGTCATATATTGGATAATCAGCGCGGCCAGCTACAGTGAGAAAGGAAAGCTATCATTCAATCTTCAGGTCTTTAGCTTGAGCGTACTTCGGCTGTTACCGCCGACGGCCACGCCAATCCCGGTTCGGGCGATAGCTGCTGCGATTGCTGCAGACCAGCGCAGTTTGATGAAATTCAAGCGCGCGTTGACGAACAATTACAGGGTTGTTGATTGTCACCTGGCCGCCAGCGCAAGGTTTGCTCTGTACATCCTTGTGCGTACGCTTCACGAGACGAGGACCGATAGTGAGCGCGAGCAAATCATTATTCCCGCCTATACCTGTCCATCTGTGGTGGCCGCAATTGTCGCGGCCCGAATGCGACCAATATTTTGTGAGATCAATCCAAGTACGCTAGCTTTTGATGAGCGGTCGCTCAGTAGTCATTTGGGCAGGAAAACGCTTGCTGTTATATGCGTACACCAGTTCGGGATTCCACACAGGCTGGACACGATAGCGGAACAAATCCGAAACGCTGGTGCCTACCTGGTCGAAGATGCGGCGCAAGCTATGGGCAGTACTGTGCACGGCCAGGCTGCGGGTACTGTCGGAGATTTCGGGTTGTTCAGTTTCGGTCCCGGTAAGCCGCTGGCACTGGCAGGTGGAGGTGCTATTACAGTTAACTCAAACGTAGCACGGGACCAGATATCACAGGTTTGGGCGGGCATAACCGAGGGCACGCGCATGCGGTCGCTGTTCTCGGCATTCCGCTACGCGGCCCTCGGATTAATTACTCAGCCACTAAGCTGGCGACTGGTACACGTCAACGGTCCGACCCAGGCGGCGGCATCTGCCGCTGACGACTTGGGTGAGCGCCTCGGTATGGTCCCTTCCCAAGCTGCGGCGGGGTCGTTGTTGCTCGCTGATTTGGATGGCTATAACTCGGACAGGCGGCAGACTGCTTTGCGGCTCAAGGGAATCTTATCGGAGCATAAGTGGGTAACAATTCCAGAAACTCCGCAGTCTTCTCCTGACGATGCCAAGCCCATGATTCCGATATACCTGCGTTTGCCGGTTATCGTCGCTGATGAGCAAAGAAAGCGGCAGTTGGTCGCAAAGCTATGGCGCGCGGGAATTCATCCCGGGACCATGTACGGCAGGTCGCTTGACGATGTTTATCCGCGATATTCGACACACGAGAATCCTGCGGCGTGCCATGTCGCGAGTAATTTGATTACGCTACCGACACACCATCATGTTGGGCATGAGGACGTTGAAAAGATTGAGCAGGTGTTTCGATCTGTATGACGGTGCGGATCCGCGGCCCCGGATCCTGATTGCCTATTTGCACCGCTTTTCGCGAATGAGAGTTTAACTTGTCAGTTATTCGCGGACGGGTTTCGAGCTGAACTGACGGATTAACAGAAGGGCCACAACGGCACAGGCGAACTTAAATAACGTGCCAATCAAAAAGATCAGGTGCGTATGCACCGCCAGAACGCCGGCGTCCGCTTCGCTGTATCCCAGCAAGATAAGGGCGTATAGCCAACCGACTTCGTGTGTGCCGATATTCGCGACAGCACGTATGGGTAGCACGCTGATTGGCAACTGTAACGCGAACACAACAGCACACAGCGCGAAACTCACGGTTTGATCGAGCGCCTTTATGACGAAAAAAAAGCCAGCCACAAGGACAGCAATACTGAGTAGCGACAAAAACGTGGCGTTGTAGTAAGTGCGTGGCTTAACAATGCTGACTGCGGTACGTAAAAATTGGTTGGCAAAAGCACGCAAAGCGTCGAAGTATCGGGAGACGCCCGGCAACGACGCACGGGAGGAATCTTCTGCAGAGGCTGTCTCCTGATGGCCATTGATTCGTTGCCTTACCAACCCGTTCAGGGCCGAACTGTAATGTAACCCCAGCGGCACGAAGAGTACGACGAGACAAACTACGATCCCGGCGATTGATAGTGAGTGCGGGAGGACCGCAACAAAGAACGAGCCGGCAACAAGAAAGCAAATGGTATAGATGCTCAGTTCTATGAAGCGATAAACGAAAAGTGCAGACGTCGCGGCCCCCATTTCGATACCGTTCCATCTCTTTAACAGCCATATCAATACGGGTTCGCCAACCCAACCGGGCAACAGATCCCTGACCGTGGCCTGCGTGAACAGCGTGCCGAGTACTCGATGTGGCGCATCTAAAGACAACATCAAGTGCAGGCGAATGGCGCGGATGGCGGTAAAAACGATAATCGTAAGCAGATAGCCTGTTAAATAAGTCCAGTCGAGCGTGAATTCTGCAAGTTGTTCCAGGGACAAATCGGTTTCCCGAATGAACAACGCCAAAAGACCGAAACCAAATAACGACCCGGCCAGCAAATGCCGCAGCGTTTTTGAACGTACTCCTGGCTCGTTAGCGTTTGCCAGCTTGGCTTGGGAGCCTTCGTATTTTTTGGAGATTGGCAATTTCACGTTTTTACTGTCGCCCCGGGCAGGACCCAGGCTACGTTTACGGCCTAGGTAACCAAGCCTTGAGAAAGTCGCTCGGCAGCGTCGCGGCCCTGGCGGATCGCGGTGTGTGTGCCTCGATAATCCGGATAAACTTGCGCCTGCGTTGCGATTAGGCAATTCGCCATCGGCAATTCGGGTGGCGGAACGCTCTCACCATATTTTTTCAATATCGCGGGCTGCGCGTCGGCCGCTCGCCACGTGTGCGCATCGATGACCCAGTCGGCGTCAAAATCGGCGAACATTTTTTCCAGGTGAGCGAGTCCATACGCGATGTAGGCGTCGTCGTCCATGTCGTAGGCTTCCATTCCGGGCGCTGTACTTTGTGACAGATAAATGATGTGTTCGCCGTTGTATTCTGATGGTGGTCGGAATTGCGTGTGCTCAATGACACCGACAAAAGGAAAGGCCAGATCCCGGTTTGACAGCCAGTAACAATTAGACAGCGAACGCTTTGACCGAATAATGATTCCGCGCGAATCAAGATAGGCAATCGCGTTGAACGCATCCAGGTTCTGCTGCGGGAGCGTGTGGGCTAACAGACGTGCTGCCTCAGGTAGCGGAGTCGTAATAATCATGCCATCAAAGGCATGGGCGCTACCGTCGACTTGCAATGTTATCGAAGTATTGGCTGACGGGTCTGCTCTGACCAGCTCTGCGCGGGTCTGTTTTCTAATAACGCCGTTTTGAGCAAGAATGTGCGCCTCAATATCATCGAACAATGCAGAAAACCCACCCTCGTAGTAGGACGATGTCGAGCCCTTCTCACTACGTCCCTTGCGGGCCTTATTACTTTGCAATTTCTGCCACACCCACACCACAGAAATCTCGTCTGCGTAGTTTCCGAACCTTGAAACCAATAACTGCTTCCAAAATTTTTCGTAAACATTGTGGTTTCCGTATTTCGTGAACCAGTCCTTGACCGAATAGTCGTCTATCGTACGCCAATCGGTTACCGCGCCGAGCTTCCAGATGCCGAAAGCCATGCGCGCCGATTCGGTGAGCGATAAATCTGTATAGCGGAAATGATCTAAAGGGTTACGTGTTCGCCAAACGGAATCACGAAAGTAGAATCCATGCTCCATGGAAATGCTGAACTCTTTGGCTTTCAGTCCGAGTACGTCAAGCAGCCATTCGAAGTTCTCGTCGCCGGCATACCATTGATGGTAGAACTTTTCGAGCCTGTAAGCGCCAGTATCGAAACTTGATGCAAGGCCACCGAGCTCTGGCTGACTCTCAAAAATCGTGACGCCAATTCCTTTCTCCAATAGCGAAAGGGCTGCGGCGGCACCGCAGAATCCGCCGCCGATGATAGCCACCTGCGGAGTGGAGTTACTTCGAGGTGCTGTCATGCTGTTTTAACTTAAGCGTTTCGGAAAGCATTGTGTCGCCCGGGAACGTTTGCCGCGCGGAAGCGAACATCGGTGGTCCGTCCGATGTGCGTTTAGCTCGGCGCTCAGAGGTCGGTAAGCCACTCAGTATTCGAAACCGTAATGCCTGGCTTCGGCGGCGCAAATTTTCATGATGCTGTTTGAATCAAGAACTGGGCCAGCCGCTCTATGTTGGTCAAGCGTAGGGTTCTCGCGTCGTACGTTAATTGAAGTTTCTGAGATACGCTCGGGGTCGAGTCCGAGATGTTCGACCATATGCCTGGCCAGTTCGACTTTGACGCCTCGCTCGAAAAACAAATCTTCATAGCGGATTGTAAGGCTGGGTTCGGACGAAGATGCTATAAACTCGCGAATTCGTGCATTGCGGTATACCCAACGCCACGCAAATCGCTCTGCTTCAGACCACCGACGCCAATCTGGATTCCCGAATTTTGGACGGTCACGTGCAAATGGAAGGATTGGGACAAGTGACCGACGCCAGCTATAGCTGCCAAAGCCTATTGACGAGCGTACCCACGCCACCGGGTGCCGAATGAGATGAATAAGTGCAGTCGGTTTCACGACCGACAGGCGGCTGCCCATGTCAACAATAAAAGGATTGATTTCAACCAACAGGTCTTGATTGCTGCTATTCTGCAACCAGCTTTCGCGGGAGCTTTTAAACCAGTTTGTCGCAAGTTGAAGCCCCGGACGAGACACGCTGGGCGGGCATTGAGTGGCTATGTTGTTGAGTATCCTCAAAATACGTGAGGGCTCGCGCTCTTGGGCTACAACTATTTCAGGATAGAGCTGTTCCAGCAGTTTGGTTATGAACGTCGAGCCGGTTCGCCCGGCGGTCAGGACGTGTGCGTATCGTGAACCGGAATATCTGGCAATTTCTGACATCTTTGCTGAGTTGCACTACTTCGATATGGCGTTTCGGGGGGCGCGGGAGACATATGTCTCTTGCAGTTTGTCAGCAGCATTTTACATGGCTTCCAATATTAAAGTGTGCGAGGAGCGACCCGATTTCTGCGATTCGAAACGCGGAGAGCGGGAACTGGAGCAGATTAGAATCGGGATGCAGATGCCTGGGACGTTGCTCGATGAGACTGATGCGGCGCGGTTTAGCGGCCAGCAGTTATCTCCAAAACGATAATCAGCTTGGATAATTACGGCGGTCAATGGCTCAATACTCTCTCAACCAATACGTAGATTTGTTACGCGCGCCTGAAGGCGACAACGGTCCATTGATTCTAGACCGCGACACCCTGCGGACCGAAGATGGAACAACAAGTTTCCCGGTCGTCGACGGCATCCCACAAATGCTGGGCGCGGAATTTGATCGCGAGGTGGCGGCGCTCTATGAGGGAAATGCCGCAAAGGGCGGATTCGAGCACTCGACCGTTGGGTATAAGTTCCCGAGTCATTACACACGAATGATCAAGGCGTTCTCCGTCTTATGCGCACGCTTCGACGAGAACTCAATCGTCGCAGATATTGGTTGTGGACATGGTCAGATGACCAGCGCTATGGCTAAGAAGTTACCGGTGTTCGGCGTGGATCTATCGAACAATATGTTGCATGAGGCCAAGGTAAACGGTTTGATCCCGTTGCGCGGAGATGCCTCCGCGCTGCCGTTTCGCGACGGCGTGCTTGACGGTGTCGTTTCGGCTGAAGTTGTGCAGCATTTGCCGGACCTGTACGAGATTTTTGCAGAGATGGCTCGCGTGACCCGTCCTGGCGCAACCATACTGTTGTCGACATTGAATCGGAAATCGATCGTCAGACGCACAAATCGGAAGCTTCGCGGGTTGGACCTGATCGGACCGGCTCGCCTTCGCGCTATCGAAGACTTTACCGCTGTGCTGGAGGGCTTCCCGCTTCGTATCGAAGCCGTCTGCTGGGTCATGTCGCCGCTTCCTTTCAACCCGGTTGTGGAAAATGTCAACTTTCCGCTGAGTGCGCTCGCGCAGAACTATGTATTGTCGATCCGGCGCGCTTAATCGGAACTTTCTGCAGCTGAGTCACTCCGTCCACACGCCGTCAGTTGACTAATGGGACGGGGAATCTTGCATTGCAACTATGAATAGCGACGCCGAATTCAGCGTTCCGTATCCGCCCACCAGTCGCTCATACTGGATTGGCGGTGTGTTTATATTCTTGGTTTCGGTCGTGGTGTACGCGCCCGGAAATTTTTTCGTTTCCTGGGACCTTTCAACATACCTGGCGTGCGCCCGCAATCTCCTCGACGGCGCCGGTTTCGTCGATCCTGTTGGACAAGCGGTCGAGAGTCGACTGGGGTTCATAGTGATCCTCGCCGGCGCACTGATCGCTGGCGGGGAATCCCTCGCTACGATCGCAGCTGTCGAGACTCTCGGCAGTGCGCTTTTTGTCACGGCCATGTTTCTGCTCGCCTATCGTCTGTTTGGGCCGTTAATCGCTTTTGTGGCCAGCGGCCTGTTTTTACTATCCCCGGATTGGAATTTTTGGTTACCCCGGCATCTGGACCCGTTCTGGCCCGGGTTCGTACTTTGCAGTCTCGTGGCTTTGCTGAACACCAAAGGACGCTTCGAGTGGATGGTTGGAATAGTCGCGGCCTGCTGGCTCGTGTTGGCTTATTCAATCAAGGAAACCGCGATACTTTTTCTACTCGGGTATGGCGTGCTGCTGTATCTCGGTGCGCTCCCTGGGACAAAAATTCGAACTTGGTGGTTTGTCGGTTCGGTTGTGTTTGCTGCGAGTGTCTTCATTGGCCTGCGCATATTCGCCGAGGCGGCACCTGTTAACCCGTACGCGGGCGGCCGTCTGAATGTGATTGCAGAACTCTTCAACGACCGGAGCCTCGTTGGCGGCATTCTGGCCAGTGCGCAGTGGGCAGCAGTGGGCATCGTGCGCGCGATGTTCGGTTTTTTTGGTGACAGCCGTCTGTTGACAGTGATGCCTTTGTTGCCTGTGTTCGCCGTCGGATTTGTCATGCACTGCGTGCTGGCACTCAGGGGCCGACCCAGCGACCAGATCATCGTAGTGATGTTCATCGCCTATTTGCCGTTCATGGCGTTGATCGGCCAGATGAATTTTCGACCGTCCCAGAATCTCTTCTCTGTCGCGCTGATGTATATCTCTATTGCTGCGCTGATCGTTCGTGCAGGGGGCTTGCTGACTTCCCGACGCTGGTGCCAAGTCTTGAGTGTGGCCATCCTCGCGCTGTTATGCGCGGCATGGCAGGTGGACAACGGCGTTCTAACGATTTCCAAAAGCTCAGCGCGTAATTATTTTTGGCGAGCATGTTGTGCCCGGCCGGGCACACAGGCATTTGCGCCGCGACTTCGCGGTACGGCGGTCGCAGCTTGGGTGAACGACAATATTCCACCTGGTGAAACCATCGTAATCGGTGACGCGCCGACGCAGCATGGCATTAATTTCCTGAACGGTCAGCGCAATAAAATCGCTTTCCCGCCGATTTTCAATCTGACTTTTTCCGGGGCCTGGGCGGATTCTCCACTTGCGCCGCCGGGCTCTGCAAACTACGTCGTCGCGGCAGTCTGGCCCGGGAAAATATTTCCGCGGCCAGTATTTTTGCTTGAACCGGATTGGTTCATCGAACGCATGGCAGAGTTACAGGCCACCACGATCATATTGTCCAGCGTTGGCATCGACCCGGCGATCGCACATTGGTTACGTGAAGGTGCTGGGCTCACGCCATTGGCGACAATTGCCAGGCGCAAACGCCATTACGACGTGTACGACATCTCGCCCTTGCTATCGCGCGAATTTTCGAGATCTCGACAATTGATAGTCAATGACGATTTTTTGCAATACCTGCGGAGAGTCAAAGAAGAGCACCCGGAACATTGGCAGTGGTATTTGGACGAGCTGTTTGACGACAGATTGAATCTTGACGCCAAAGTTGCGGAGCAGGTGGCGGCGGGTGAATTACCGCCCGAGTTCGCCGTACTACCTCGCGAGTAGGGGCCACCATCGTTTGTGTCATCTGCGCTTTTGAACGTCCGTATTTACCGGCGGCGTTCGATGTTCGAACTCGCTTTGGATCGCTAATCGCGATGCTTATGCCGCATGCAACTGAATCGGCTGGCGATTGAACAAAAAAAGCGACGTGAGGACCGGAGCGAACTAGGGCCAAGCGGGCTCTTGAGCCTCACAATCAAGCAGAGATGCTGGAAATATCGTATCGGGCTGCGAGTTTGTTCCGTAATAGAATTAATCCGTGATCAACGATTATTTCATTTGTCCAGGCGGAACTACCGAGTGCAAATAAACAGGGACATTCACGGCGTCGTATGTTGGTCGCTCGTAGTGCTGACGTTACTACTGGTACCGATATTCGCGCTGACTACGGGGCCGGATTCCGTATTTTACCTGGAGAAGGGGCTCGACCTATATTTGGGGCGAGGATACGACCATCCGACACGGGGCCCGATTTTCGCGAGCATACTCGCGACCGCTTTCTCGGTACTGGGGCCCTCCGCGATTGTCGCCACAATCGTTGTTCGCACGTTTTTTCTTCTCAATGTATTAATGGTGTGGCTTTTAGCCAGACAGTTGTTCGGGGCTGCGGCCGCGAACTGCAGCGTGCTGTTGCTATTGAGTGCCGCGTTCGTGCATGAGTCGACCGGGACGATCGGGCTTGATGCGGTCTATCCCTTGTTCGTTCTAATCGGGATTTACTTTTCCGTCGTGAGCTTCGAACACGAACGTATCTGGCCAGCTATCGCTGCCGGAGCGAGCTTCGGAATCGCGGTCCTTACAAAGGAACTCGCCTTACTCCACGTTGTCTTCCCGTTTGCTTATCTAGTGTTCGACGCGACCCTCAGAAACTCACGGAGGGCCTGGGGCAATGCTGCGGTCCAATATCTGGTCTGTGCTTTGGCGGTCACACCTTGGCTAATATTTCTCGCGCTGGGCGACGACGGCGTGGCCACCATGGTGGGGAAGGGCGGCCCCAAGAATCTGCATAAGCTTGCCAGCCTTGACGGGAATTCGTTGATCGATTCAATCAATTTTTATCTCAGCGGCATGCCGCAGTTTTTCCAGCGCTACGTAGCGCGCGAGTCCGCCATTTGGCCACTGTGGGCGGTTGCATGGGTCTATATGGGCTTCCTCGCTGTGCGCGAGCGCTCGGCGCGCGCTTTGGTCGTGGCGATTGCTTTGTTCATACCGGTTATGGTCGCCGAAGGGCACGTCTCCATCCGCATAGGACAGAACCACATAGCGTACTGTGTGTCGGTTATCGCAAGTGGGGCGTTATTGGGCAGAATAATTGACTACGGGTCGGCTCGTGTCTGGCCCAGGTTCGCGCAGGTGTGCCTGTATGTCATGGTCGTGGCGATCTCTATCTATCAATTGACTACTGGTCGCGACAACGCACTGAATCGCATTAAGGGCAATTCGACTAGCGCGTTTTTGCTGACTCAAGGGACACTACCGGCCTGGCAAGTAAAAGGTACCCTCAACGATGATTCGCGGCGCGCCGCAGAATGGGTTTCCGCCAATCTGCCTGAAGGCGAACCGATAGTTGCCGATTATTTGTTGTTCCGTTCGATGTACGTGCAGTCAGGAGGTCGTTACCCGATCTACAAGTTCCCGTATGACAACCTCGACGTACAGTTGTCGTCGCAGCCGTCAGCGGCGTTTAAGGATGGCGACAACGAAGGACCGTTATTGTTTCTTTGGAGCCATGTCCGCAGGGATCGATTTTGCAATTGGCAAAGTTCACCATGCATCCTTTTTCACACGTTTTACGAAGGAACGTTTGCGAAATTTATGGCTGAGCGCGGCGCCCGCTACGTGGTTCTGGGTGCACGCACCTGGTTTCTCAGAGAGTACTTCGACGCTCACCCCGCAGCGACACTGAAGCAAGTCATATCGGAGCGGATTCGCATTTACTCCGTTGATGTCGATCAGTCGGTTGGGGAATTCCCGCTGCGCGTAGGCGAGGAGGTACCGCGGTTGCTTAACAAGGTGGTCTCAGAAGTTCCTGCCGCCGTGCCTTGGTTCGACGAGACAGTACTGCATCAGACACTTCATCTTGAATTGATCATTGCTGATCTTGTCAACGGTCCATCGCGCATCGCGCTTTTTCCTAAAGTACCGCCGCTCTAGGTCATGGTCAGGGTCCGCGTACCCCCTCAGGCGCCTGCAGATTAAGCTTCAACTCGCTCGCATAATCCGACATAGGTTGGAATTCGAAGTCGTGCAGCAGGCGACAAAGTTTTGTATGCGCCGATTTTAACCCCGAGTAGTGGGACAGACGTTCTCGCGCAGTAGTGCATGACGGGCGCGGGTGATCAGGATCAAATTCCCAAGGATGAAAATAGAACACGACCGGCTCTCCGGCCCTGTTTTTAGAAGCTGTAATGCGTTTAACGAGAGAATAGGCGAGATTACGAAACCACACGCCGCCCGAAAACGGCAAGCGCTTCGCCCCTAGCGCAACCGTTGTTATTGGTATTTCCACGAGAGAACCGCTGCCCGCGCCAACCACCGACGGGTAGGGGTTTGCTCCGGGCATGCCGTACAACGGGGTACGCACTGGAAAGACACTCGAATCATAGGATAGGCCACGATCTTGCAGCGCTTGCCAGAACCATGTTGTGTCGTCGCTAACCGAGGTATAGGCCGCCCGATAACCTTGAATCGGCGTATCGACCACCGCCCGAACCGCTTCGTAATTTCGCTCTAAATCTTCGCGAAACTCGATTTCCGACATTTTGTCGACCCGCTGATGTCGGTTCCCATGAAGGCCGATCTCATGACCGTGGCGGGCAATCTCTCGAAGTACATCCGGGGTTAATCTGGCGATCTCCCCAACGACAAAAAAGGTCGCTTTGATGCCGTACTGTTGAAATGTTTCGAGCAGGGTGCTGGTTTGGCGTTCTATGCGACTTTCGAATGTCGGCCAACGAGCGTATTGCACCGAGGTGCTCGTCAGCCCCTGGTACCACTCCTCGAAATCAACGCTGATGCAGTTGCTGATCATGCATCGAAGTATCTCATTTTTAGCACAAAGGCGTTCGGTGAGAATTCGCCCGTTCTTGTTTGGATGACGGAAATTCACAACAATCTGTCCGGCAGCCGGGGTCACGCTTGGCGTGCCATCGGGCCGCGACAACGACGCTGGTTTAGCTCGAATTCTGTAGCTTTGGGGGGCAACGACGTTACACCGCTCAAGCGCCCCGCGTTGGAGTTGGTGTACGCAAGTCGGTATGATCGAGCGGGCCGTACGAGACGATTAATTCGGGCCTTGCGGAGAAGTTCGGCCATCCGGATGACGCATTGCGGACCGCACGACCTCATGCCGACGGCGGGCCGCCAATTGCCCGCGCATTCGTGGGCCGGCGTTCTCCACAAGCGGTGTTCCATGATGACTTGCAAGCTAGACATTCAGAGGTAGAAACGGAGTTCCCTCGATGCGACTGAGTTCCCGTTTCCGTTTCGACAGGAGCCGCCAACCACGGTCCGGTGGCGAACCACTCACCATGGCGTCAGCGTGGCTGCACAACTCATATGTTTTTTGATTTCTCAAATTTGCGCGCTTTCGGCTTTGGTGTCGGGGTGTTGCTATTTATCGGCATATTCATCGAGCTGAGGCGGCATCGAACCCGGCGGGTAAGTCCAGCCCCGGTTATTGTTTTCTCGCTCGTTCTAATGGCCGTTGCCCTTAATCCAGGGTTTGTCGATGCCCCCGCCAGATTTTTGGGATTTGAGGGAATTCCGCGCGGACGGCTACTCGCTTTGTTGCTGGTATCGGCGTTGCTCGTGTGGCCGGTGGCGATGCGTAACCGGAGTAAGATCAGCCAACTCCACACAGACCTGCTGGCGACTATCCGGCAGTTCGCCCTCCTCAATTTTCGCTCTACCTATGGTCAGTCGATCGATGCCGGCGCGATTTGGGTCGTCATACCTGTATTTAACGAAGTACAAAATATTCCTTCTGTGGTGCGGGAATTACCGGCGGTCGTAGGCGATGCGCCGGTGATTGTGCTCATCGTCGATGACGGCAGCTCAGATCAGTCGAGCGCCGTCGCTACGCAGGAGGGTGCCCGGGTCGCGCGATTACCACTGAATTGCGGCGGCGGTGTTGCGCTGCATGTTGGCTTTGAACTGGCCGTAAGTTTCGACGCCAGGCTTGTCGTTACCATGGACGGAGACGGCCAGCATGATCCGCATCAGGTTAAGGACCTCGTCGAACCGATATTATCCGGCGAGGCAGACTTCGTTATCGGCTCGCGCATACTCGGAGTGAACAATTCGCCCAATCGAACGAGAGCGGTGGGCATCCGCGTGTTTAGCCGGCTGATAAACCTCTTGACCGGCACGAGAATTACCGATTGTTCAAGCGGATTTCGCGCGATTTCTCTTGATGTTTTGACGGCAGTCAAGCTGATCGAGCCGCAGTACCACACGCCAGAACTCATAATCGCCACGGTTAAGCGCAACATGAATCTGGTCAAAGTGCCGATTCAAATTCGCCCGCGATTGTCCGGCGAAAGCAAGAAAGGCGCGAATCTCAAATATGGTTTCATGTTCGCACGCTCAATCGTCCGTGCCTGGCTTCGCTGACCGGTGAGCTGCCGGCTTGTTCATTGGGATGCGTGGCAGCGTCGGAGCATCAGCGCGCGGATCGTACCCGATGGAGCCTTCTCAGCGACCGCGTACCGATCACCCCCTTGAACATTGAAATCGGCAGTCACTGACGAGAAAACTGAGCGGGTATTGGTGTCTTTGGCCGCCCCCCACATGGTATTATCCCAGTCGCGCGACGAATCCTTACCCTCTGGACGCGGCCGTATTAGCGCATCAGCCAAATTCTTTGTCGGGCGGTGCCCGGTTAGGGCGTTCACCGTCGTGATACGTGCGTTATTCGTAGTACCGGGGCGCCCGATTCTTGCGCGTTACAACCACCGCTAAGCGTCTTAATGCCGCGCAGCAAGCGTGCGGCGTTCAACCTGATCGAAATCGACTGCCGCAGATGCAACATCGAAAGCTCAATTCAACCGCCAGCAGCCGGGGTCACATACCAAACCATGAGTGGAGAACCAATGCTCAGTAATTATTTTGCTGGTGCAAGAATCGCCGTGACTGGCGCTGCGGGGACCGTCGGGTCTGAACTGGTCCGCCAGTTGCTTGACCTACCCGTTGCTGAAGTGCGTGCTTTGGATAATAACGAAAATGGATTGTTCTTTTTAGAGCAAAACTATCGTAGCGAACCCAGATTGCATGCTTTCCTGTGCGATGTCCGAGAGCGCGACAAGCTCGATCGGATGCTGCCGGGTATGGACTATCTTTTTCATGTCGCCGCACTCAAACACGTGCCTTTGTGCGAGCGCAGTCCAACCGAAGCCGTGCGTACAAATATCCTGGGTGTCGAGAACGTCATCCGCGCGTCAATTAACGCCGGGGTTCGCAAGGTGTTGTTTACAAGCTCGGACAAAGCGGTCAATCCGACCAATGTGATGGGCACATCGAAATTAATGGGGGAACGGCTCATTACAGCGGCCAACGCCTTGACCCAGACTGAGCACGGACCAATTTTCTCAGCGACTCGTTTTGGCAATGTTGCCGGTTCAGCCGGTTCAGTGGTCCCGTTGTTCTGCCATCAAATTGCCACCAACAAGAACGTCACGCTGACGCATCGCGAGATGACGCGCTTTCTGATGACGCTCCACGAGGCAGTGCGCCTGGTGTTGCTGTCGATGACGCTCGCCAAAGGCGGTGAGGTATTTGTGACCAAAATGCCTGTCGCCCGCATCGAAGATATCGCGCAGGTGTTAGTCGATACCGTGGGCCCTGCCTGCGGGCGCGAACCGGATTCGATCACGATCGAGGAGGTTGGGCCGCGTCCCGGTGAAAAGATGTACGAAGAGCTGGTGAGTGACGAGGAAGTCCGGCGTACTTTCGAAATTGGCGATCTCTTTACGGTCTTGCCGGCATTCCACAACATCTATAACAACATCAGTTTCGAATATCCCGGGTATGAGAAAAAGCCGATCGACCGGGTTTATAACTCCGAGGCTGAAACAGCCATGAGCGTTGACGATTTGCGTGAATTTATGACCCTGCCTGGCGTGTTACCCGACGATGTCCGGGCGAAGCTGCGCCTGATTGATTAGGAACCACAAGGGATGAAAATACTGATACTGGGCGGTGACGGCTATCTCGGTTGGCCGACCGCAATGCACTTGAGCGCCCACGGGCACGACGTCGCTGTTGTCGACAATTATCTGCGGCGCCGAATGAGTCTTGAGCAGGACGTTGGGCCGCTTTTCCCGGTTCCCAATCTGCATGAGCGTGCCAAGCTGTGGCGAGAAAAAAGTGGCAACGATGTTCGCGTGTTTGTGGGTGACATGAACGACTGGGATTTCGTTGCGTCGACGTTCACCGAATTCACGCCGGAAGTGATCGTGCATTACGCAGAGCAACCCTCGGCACCGTATTCGATGCTCAATCGCGAGACAGCTACCTTAACCCTGCATAACAATCTCGGCGTGACCGCAAATACAATCTTTGCCGTTCGGGAGTTTGCGCCAGACGCCCACATCGTCAAGCTCGGCACGATGGGTGAATACGGCACGCCGAACATCGATATCGAGGAGGGCTGGATCGATCTTGAGCACAAAGGCCGTAAAGACCGTTTCCTGTTCCCGCGCCAGGCCGGCAGCCTGTACCACACCACCAAAATCCAGGATACCGACTTGCTGTGGTTCTATGTGCGCGTCTGGGGACTGCGCGTGACTGACCTCATGCAAGGACCAGTTTACGGGCTTAGAACTTACGAAAACGACGGCGAGGAAGCGTTGCTGCCGTTTTTTAACTACGACGAAATTTTCGGCACCGTTGTTAATCGCTTCATTGTACAAGCGGTCGCCGGTTATCCGCTGACGGTTTACGGCAAGGGCGGACAGACGCGCGGTTATCTGAACATCAAGGACACGCTCAATTGTATTCGCCTGTCGATTGAGAACCCGGCCGATCGCGGTGAGCTGCGCGTGTTTAACCAATTCACCGAAACGTTTTCAGTGAATGAGTTAGCCGAGCGTGTGCAACAGTGTGGCTCGCGCAACGGCATCGAGGTCAAAATAGAAGCGCTCGAGAATCCGCGTAAGGAGCTTGAAGAGCACTATTACAACCCGGCCCACACAGGCCTGCTTGAGCTGGGTCTTGAACCCCATTTCCTCACTGATGACGTGCTGGACGATATGCTGCAAACGGTGCTTCGATATAAAGGCGCCATTCGGAACGATGTTATTTTTCGTGGCGTCAAGTGGAACTGAGCGCAGGCGCGATTCGACACCGGCGTGCTCGTCTTGCTCAGGCCGAGGAATGAAATCCAGCGGACACGGGTAATGGACGCGGCATGATCCGCGTCGCGCACATTATTACCGGGCTGGATGGCGGCGGCGCGGAGTTTATGCTGGCGCGTTTAGTGTCGGCGATGCCGGCTACTGAATTCGAACACCATGTCATTTCATTGACTGGCGACGGCATCGTCGGGGCACTGCTGCGACAACATGGCGTTCCGGTACACCTGCTCGAAATCCGAAAGAATATTGCTGCGCTTGGTTCGAACGCTCGTCTGCGCACCTGTCTACGCGATATCTCACCGTCGATTGTACAAACCTGGTTGTGCCACGCGGATCTAATGGGCGGACTGGCGGCGCGCTTCAGCGCGCGCCTACCGGTAGTCTGGGGTGTCCATCAGTCTGATAACGGTGCGCAGTCATCCTGGTCGACCCGACTCGTACTCGCAGCCTGTGCGCGTTTGTCATCACATATTCCTCAGCGCGTTATCTTCTGTTCGGAGAGTGCCCGGCAGTCGCGGGTTGTGGCTGGCTTTCCACCAGAGCGCTGCGAAGTCATCGCGAACGGCGTCGAAGCGACGGAATTTACCCGCAACGAACAAGAGGGTAGGGCCATTCGGGACCAATTAGGTATTCCCCGCGACGCGCTGGTAATCGCCTATCCGGCCAGATGGCATGTCGATAAAGACCCGCGAAATTTCTTTTCAGCAGCGGCGCTGATTCTCGCCGAACGGCCCGATGTTCAATTTTTGCTCTTTGGCACTGGGCTTGATGCCAGCAACATCGCTTTGATGGATGCGTTGCGCGAGGTTGAGAATCAAGAAGCCTTTCATTTGCTGGGCTTCAGAACGGATGTCGTGGCGCTCATGTCGGCATCCGACATGGGCTTGTTGTCATCACGAACCGAGGCGCTGCCGAACGTCATCATGGAAGGTATGTCGTGCGGCCTGCCGTTCGTCGCCACCGACGTGGGGGATGTTGCGACACTGATCGGCGACGCCGGAACGGTCGTGCCAGCTCGCGATCCGCAGTCGCTCGCCACAGCTGTGCTCGCAATAGCGACAAGTGACGCACGCCAACTCGGACAACTTTCCGCTCAGGCGCGCAGGCGCATCGGGGAACATTATTCGCTGGCCCGAAGTGCCGACCGTTATGCCCACGTGTACCGTGAAGTACTCGGCGAAGTCGCGTGAGCATGATGATTTTGGTGCTGTTCGCAGCGCTCGAACGCCGCAACCCACGGGCCTGATCTGATGTGTGGCATTACCGGTATATTCGACGTTCGCGGTTTAGACGCGACAACCGCCCTGGATCTCGTCCAGCGCATGGGCAAGCGCATTCGACATCGCGGGCCCGATGACAGTGGCGAATGGTGTGATGCGACGGCAGGCATCGTGCTTGGTCAACGGCGGCTGTCCATTAACGATTTGTCTCCGGCCGGTCATCAGCCAATGATTTCCGCTAACGGTCGTTTTGTGATCGTACTGAACGGTGAAATCTATAACTTCATGGACCTGCGCGACGCGCTGGAGTTGGCCGGTTATCCTTTCCGAGGACACTCTGACACCGAGGTCGCTCTGGCTGCTATTCAGCACTACGGATTCGAAGCAGCACTAAAAATGTTCGTCGGCATGTTTGCTATCGGCTTGTGGGATCGCGAATCGCGCGCGCTTTATCTGGCTCGCGATCGCGTTGGCGAAAAACCCCTTTATTATTCTCGCGTCGGAAACGCATTCGCGTTTGCCTCCGATCTGGACGCCCTACGAGAACTACCTGGCTGGTCGCCTGAGATTGATCGGAACGCGCTCGGTTTGTTGATGCAACACTTCTACGTGCCGGCCCCACGCACTATTTATCGCGATGTCCACAAACTTATGCCGGGTAACTTGCTGACGCTAAGAGCAGACAACTACTCGCTAGAACCCGAACTGCGCAGTTATTGGTCGGCGGCCGATATTAGCGCCGGGCGAGTGCAATCTTCCGGTGCCCCCGACACGAACGCTGCAGTCGACGAGCTCGATACACTGCTACGCAAGACGATTCGGGACAAGATGATTTCGGACGTTCCACTTGGCGCTTTCCTGTCTGGCGGGATCGACTCCTCTACAGTCGTCGCGCTGATGCAGGCTGAAAGCATGAACAAGGTAAAGACGTTCAGTATCGGCTTCGGTGAAGCGGAATTTAATGAGGCGCACGAGGCTAAGCGGGTTGCCGAGCACTTGGGTACTGAGCACACAGAGTTATACGTCTCTGCCGCACAAGCACAGTCTGTAATCCCCAAGCTGCCCGCCATGTATAGCGAACCCTTTGCGGACTCATCGCAAATCCCGACTTATCTCGTTTCAGAGCTGGCCCGTCAGCAAGTGACAGTCGCACTTTCTGGCGACGGCGGTGATGAGCTGTTCGGCGGTTATTCTCGATATCTGCACGCGGAGTCTTCGTGGCAACGGATAAATCGGCTCCCCCGCGCGCTGCGTATCGCGCTGGGTGGTACCTTAGCTATGATTCCCCCGGCGCGAATTGATGCCATCATGCGACCGCTAAAACCTATGCTGCCAGAACGCTGGCGCTACCAGCAGTTCGGCAACAAAATCCACAAGCTCGCAATACTCAGCGAATGTGATAATCCGATGTCAGTCTATCGGGCACTCATTAGCGCGTGGATGCGGCCATCGCAGGTTGTGATTGGCGGCGGCGACATCGATCTGATCGACACCATGCCCGCATCAATCAACGAGGTCTCGAGTTTTTCGGAACGCATGATGCTGATGGATTTGCTGACCTATCTGCCGGACGACATTCTCACTAAGGTTGATCGAGCCAGCATGTCCGAAAGTCTCGAGGTGAGGGTTCCGTTTCTTGACCATCGAGTCATCGAGCATGCGCTACGCTTACCGATTAGTTTGAAGGTCCGAGATGGCGAGGGAAAGTGGTTGTTGAAGCAGGTGCTCTATCGGTATGCGCCGAAAAGTTTGCTCGACCGACCCAAAATGGGCTTTGGTGTGCCGGTGGGGCAATGGTTGCGCGGGCCATTGCGGAGCTGGGCGGAGGACCTTCTGGACGGAACCCGATTGCAGCAGGATGGTTTTTTCCACGCGACAGTCGTGCGTGAAAAATGGTCAGAGCACCAGCGGGGCAAAGCGGACTGGTCCGCGCTGTTGTGGCCAATACTTATGTATCAAGCGTGGTTCGACCATTATGAGCGACATCCCGGGAGCCGTAGTGACTAGTCTCCAGGGTGTTGGGCGATGCCGGTGTGCTACGCCAGAGCCTGGCCAAATGCTCGGGCCAACTGCGCGCTTTTGCGCTTGAATGGCCACTGAGGCGAAAGCGTCGCGGCATGCCATGCCAACCGTGCTGATGGTCGTCACCGAGGATTGGTACTTCATCTCTCATCGCCTGGATCTCGCTTGTCATATTCGCGACGCCGGGTTCAGGGTTGTTGTCGCAACCCGTGTCGGTGCCCACGAACCAACCATCATTGCAGCGGGTTTGGAGTTTGTTCGGATCCCATTCGAGCGTTCGTTGCGCCATCCCGTCCGTGATCTGCAAGCGCTGGTGGCTCTGAACAGAGCGATTGCACAATTGGAGCCCGACATCGTCCATTTGGTTTCGTTGAAACCAATATTGTTGGGTGCGATCGCATTGGCACGAAGACGTCACCGGGCGCCCGCAGTGTGGGCGTTTACTGGCATGGGTTATTTGTTTTCTTCAAACGGTTTCGTTGCGCGGGTGATGCGGCCACTCGTTTCGGGCGCACTGAAGCACCTCAATCAAGGGTCTCGCTGCGCGATGATGGTACAGAACGATGCCGATGCCGCCTTACTTCATGAACTTGGTATCGCGTTACCTGCTCACACGACGATTGTTCCGGGCAGCGGGCTTGCCATGGATAAATTCTCACCAGCCTCGGGCGCGCCGGAAGGGCCGTCGATCGTACTCATGCCTGCCCGCTTACTGCGCGATAAAGGCATCTACGAATTCGCCGCCGCGGCGCGCCTTGTCCATCAACAGCATCCGCACGTTCGCTTTGTTCTGGCTGGGCGTTTCGACCGCGATAACCATGGCGCAGTGGCTAACCAGGATCTGCAAACCTGGATTGACGAAGATTTACTCGAATGGTGGGGGCATCGCGAGGACATGCTGGAAGTCTATCGCCTGGCCTCGATTGTTTGTTTGCCGTCGTATCGCGAAGGCTTGCCCAGAGTCTTGCTAGAGGCCGGAGCGTGCGCGAAGCCGCTGGTTGCGACTGATGTACCCGGTTGTCGCGATGTTTGCGTCGATGGTAAAACGGGATTGAGGGTCCCTGTCTGTGACAGTGCTGCGCTTGCAACAGCCATCAGTACGCTGCTCAGCGATCCCGCATACGCACATGCGCTTGGGCTTGCCGCCCGAGAGTTGGTTCGGGAGCGATTTACGATTGAATCAATCGGTGAACAAACGATTGCGATGTATCGCGACTTGCTGGTGCGTGCTGCCCAGTCGGACGGGCTATCACGATGACGTCTGCAAGAATAGTTGTGACCGGGGCCGACGGCTTTGTTGGGCAGAGGCTGTGTGCACGACTCGAGCGCGAGGGCTGGGATGTGCACAAGGTTGTCCGCCGAAGCTCGACCAACGCGCCATCATCCACCAGCAGCATAATTAGTGATTTGACGGAGTTTTCGGACTGGCCGACGCTGCTTGATGGTGCCCGCGCGGTCGTGCACCTCGCGGCCATGACTCACTCAGGTGGTTTGCGCGGCGGTGCTGCGCTCGAACGGTACCGCTCGTTGAATGTTGACGTCAGTGGAAACCTGGCGAGAGCGGCACAAGCGTGCGGCGTCTCGAAATTCGTGTATATGAGCTCCATTAAAGTGAACGGTGAATCTTCCCGCACCGCGGACGGCCGTATGCATGCGTTTAGTCCGAGCGACGTCCCGGCACCGATCGACAACTACGGTCGCACTAAATGGGAAGCGGAGAAAAAGCTTGATTCGATACTTGCGGGTTCGTCGACACAATTAACAATTCTGCGACCGCCGCTGATTTTCGGTCCCGGGCAGAAAGCCAACATACAGCGCCTCATGCGCGCGGTCGCCCGCGAGGCGACGCTGCCGTTCGGCGGGCTTGAGAATCGCCGCAGCTATATCTACGTCGATAATCTTGCCGCTGCGGTCGCGTTGGCACTGCGGGGACACGACCTTACAGCGCGGACCTACACGCTGGCTGACGTGACCCTGTCTACCCCTGAGCTGATCCTCGCCATGGCGAAAGCCCTGGGCGTGCCCGTCTCGATGGCCGGTTTGCCGCGTTTCGTTTACCGCGGGCTTGAGCTATTACCGGGGATTGGCCCGAAAATATCCCGTTTGACGGGTGATTTGGCGGTTGATTCGAGCGCTGCAATTGAGCTGCTGGGTTGGCGGTCTGAAGTAGAGTTCGAGGCTGCGCTAGCCGTGACCGCCGCGTGGCTCCGCCAGGAACCAGCATGAGTCTGGCGCATATTCTTGGTGTTTTTCTGGTTAGTGCCACGTCGTCGTGGCTGGGCTGCCGCTATTTATTGCCACGCTTGTCGGCGGCCGGTATGTGGGACGCGCCGAACCACCGCAGTTTGCACGCCCGCCGCGTGCCGCGCGGGGCGGGACTAGCAATCGCGGCGGTGGGTCTGGTGATGCTTGCCTGGCTAGTCGCAATCGAGTTGCTGCCCGCACGGAGCGGGGGTATTTTGTTCCTCGCCGGAACCGGCTTCGCCTTTTTAGGGTGGGATGACGACCGCCACGACCGCTCGGCTGTGCTGCGCCTAATCTGCCAGTTTTCGCTGGCGATTTTTTGTGTCTACGGGATTGGGCTCACTGGAGACTTCGATGGCGCGTATTGGTGGGGTACCGGTTTCGTTGTGTTCGGATTCGTGTGGCACGTTAACGTGTTTAATTTTATGGATGGCGCTGACGGATTTGCTGCCGTGCAGGCGATTCTGGTCTGCATTGCGATATGCGCGCTCAATGCGCTGAACAGTCACAGTGGTATCGCGCTGTGGGCGGCCGCGGTCGCTGCAGCAACCATCGGATTCCTGTACTGGAACTGGGCGCCTGCGAAAATGTTCCTCGGCGACTGTGGCAGTTACTTTCTGGGCTACGTCATTGCAGCGCTTATTTTTATCTCTTATTTGAGTGGCGCTTCTTTCGCAGCGTTGGTGATTCTGATCGCGCCGTTCGTTACTGACGCGACATTGACCCTGATCTGGCGAGCACTTCGTGGTCAACCGTGGTGGCGAGCGCATCGCAGCCACGCTTACCAAAGGCTGGTGTTGTGTGGACGGGCGCCGGCGCAGGTCGCGTTCGGGCTCGCGGCGCTTAATGTGGCATTGTGCTGGCCACTGTCGTGGTTGGCGAGTCGTTCGACACACGACAATGTCGTTGCCCTGTTTGCCTACATCCTAACTGGTATTATGTGGGCCTCCATCGTGCGGGCTAACGGCGATACAGAATCAACTTCGCCAGGTGCTTAAAGCGCTGGGCTACCTGCGCGCCAGCAACGGAACTTAGATCCCGATGTCGATCAGTCCGCGGATTAAGATAATTGCCCACGATCTGTTACAGATCGCGCTGGCCTGGATGCTCGCGTGGCTGGCGCGTTTTAACTTCGATTTGCCGCCGCAGCCGTTTCTGGATTCGAGTCTTAATGCTCTACCGGTCGTGATTGTGACCCAAGCGGCAATCGCCTGGTATTTTGGCCTGTACCGCGGCCTGTGGCGCTTCGCGAGCCTCCCGGATCTTTCTAATATTCTGCGCGCCGCGGGGCTGGGCGCCTTGCTCGCGGCCATCGTCCTGTTTCTCGTCAATCGTCTGGACGCGACGCCACGCTCAGTACTTATTTTGTATCCGGTGTTTTTGGTATTTCTGTTGGGCGGCCCGCGATTGCTCTACCGAATTTGGAAAGACCATGCTTTGCATCTCCAAACGAATGCAGATGCTCAGCGTGTCATCGTGGTTGGCGGCGGCAACGGCGGTGAGATGCTCATTCGTGACATGTTGCGCGAAGGCAATTACATCCCGGTTGGGCTCGTCGATGACAACGCGCAGCTGCAACGCTCCAATATTCACGGTGTACCGGTGCTCGGCCAGATTGCGGAGTTGTCCCGTATCGTGCAGCGCCGTGAAGTCGATCTCCTCGTTATCGCGATTCCGTCGGCAAACAGTGAACAAATGCGGCGCATCGTCGAGTCATGCGAAGCAACCGGGAGGCCATTTCGAACACTGCCTCAACTTGACGATTTGTTATCCGGTCGCAGTGGGATAAGTACGCTGCGAGAGGTGTCGCTCGAAGATTTGCTCGGTCGCGACAAAGTTGAGCTGGAGTGGCAGGCTATTCAATCGTCAATCTCCGGTGAAACAGTACTGGTAAGTGGAGGTGGCGGATCGATAGGTTCTGAGTTGTGCCGCCAGATTGCGACATTGGGCGTCGCACGTTTGGTTGTTCTCGACAACAGCGAACACAATCTGTACGTGATTGAAAAGGAACTACGGCGTTCCTCACCTGGGTTGAGAGTCGAGTGTTTGCTCGCTGATGTGCGCGACGGCGTTGCTATCGAGCGCGCATTCTCGACTTTCACGCCGTCCCTGGTGTTTCATGCGGCAGCCTACAAACACGTCCCGATATTACAGACCCAGATTCGCGAAGCAGTCGCGGTAAATGTTCTCGGTACGCTTGAAATGATGAACTGTGCTGACCGCTATGGCTGCTCGAGCTTTGTTCTGATTTCTACAGACAAGGCTGTGCGTCCCAGCAGTGTTATGGGTGCCACCAAACGACTTGCCGAGCTGGTTTGCGAGGCGCGTTACCCGCACTCGGATACTAAGTTTATTACCGTGAGATTCGGCAATGTGCTGGGTTCGGCGGGCAGTGTTGTGCCGCTGTTTCGTGAGCAGATTGCAGCGGGTGGGCCGCTAACGGTTACTCACGCTGACGCGACCCGCTACTTCATGACCATCCCCGAGGCGTGTCAGCTGATTATGCAAGCCGGTGCTGTGGGCAGCGGTGGCGAAATATTCGTGCTTGATATGGGCGAGCCGGTCAATATTACGTACCTCGCAGAGCAGTTAATCAGACTGTCCGGGCACACGCCCGGACTCGACATCGAGATCGTCTACACCGGGCTGAGGCCAGGCGAGAAACTCAGTGAGGAACTGTTTCGCGACGACGAACATCTGGATCCCACGTCGCACGACAAATTGCTGCTCGCTCAACACGTTCATAATGACCGCAACCATATTGAGCAGCTGCTCAGCGATCTGCGTAGCTCGGTCGACGCCTTCGACGAGGAATCGATTACGGCGCTTCTCAGCCAGGCGGTTCCGGAGTTTGATGTCGTCACAGACAAAAACACCGCCGTCGGCGCGGACAATATCGTTTCATTTTCTCGGAGTGTTCAATGAGTACGAGGGTGCGCAAAGCTGTTTTCCCGGTCGCGGGCTTAGGCACTCGCTTCCTGCCGGCAACTAAGGCCAACCCCAAGGAAATGCTGCCAATTGTTGACAAGCCGCTGATTCAATACGCGGCTGAGGAAGCCGTGGCTGCCGGTATCGAGGAACTCATATTTGTTACCGGGCGCGCCAAGCGTTCGATTCCAGATCATTTCGACAAGGCCTACGAACTTGAGGTCGAGCTGGAGAAGAGCAATAAGCGTGACATGCTTAATCTGGTGCGGAATATATTGCCCTCTCACGTCGCGTGTATCTACATTCGCCAGGCCGAGCCGCTCGGCTTGGGGCACGCGGTGTTGTGCGCCCGGCCTGCGGTTGACGATGAGCCTTTCGCGGTGTTACTCGCCGACGATCTAATCGATGGTGGCGAGAATGGTTGCCTGACCCAAATGGTTCATCAATTCGAACATTACAACTCGGGCGTAATCGCGGTGCAGCCAGTGCCGGCGGAGGACACTGACAAATACGGGATTGTGGAAGCGAAAGCGATTGATGACCGGGTCAGCAAAATTGTCAGCATCGTCGAGAAACCGAAACCGGATGTGGCGCCCAGCCAGCTTGGCGTTGTCGGACGCTATGTGCTGCCGGGCGAGATCATGCGGATTCTGGAGACCACCGAGCGCGGGGCCGGCGATGAGATTCAACTCACGGATGCGATCGCGACACTCATAGAGCGTCAACAGGTTCTCGCCTACGAATTTGAGGGTGTCCGTTACGATTGTGGCTCGAAGCTCGGCTATTTACAGGCCACAGTCGACTACGCGCTAAAACATCGTGAGGTAGCAGGTGATTTCGCTGGGTGGTTAGCGACGCGCGTGGAGCAGTTACCTTAGAGGCTGCGCACGGCTCTCGTTTAGATACAAAAGAGGGCATGCAGCGCCTAATCGCCAATGACACCGCCGTCGTCGCGTGTCACCACCAGCAGGCTCGGACGCGGCGGTAACTCGGCGTCAAAGTCCGGCCAGCGCGTGGCGGGATTGTCGTAACTGGAACCGACCAATCCGTCGACGCCGGGATGCTGGATGGCGAGAAACAGGTTACGTCCGTCCGCGGTGAATTCTGGCCCGCACACCTCCGCCCCGACGGGCGCCCGAAAAAAGCGGCGAAAGTCGTATTCGCCAGCTGCGTTGGCTGCACATCCCCACAAACCGTCTGCGAAACCGGTAGCGCGCCAGTTCCTGCCCTGGTCACTGGCTATCCACAATCTTCCCGCCGGGTCGAATGCACAATTGTCCGGTGCTGCGAACCAGCCACCGTCCCCTGTTGTACCAGGATAGCGAGCGTTTTGAGACGGCTCGGCAGGATTGCCCGCCAGTGCGAATATTTCCCAGTCGAAACTATCTGCAGCGTGTTCGACAACATCGCCCGGCGCGCCCGGCGGACGTAAACGCAAGATGTGACCAAACGTATTGCGGCTGCGTGGATTGGCCGCATCGAGCGCGTCGGCGTGACGGGACTGGTTATTTGTCAGCAGAGCGTAAACCAAACCATCGCGCGGATTCGTTTCAACGTCCTCGGGGCGGTCGAGTTTCGTCGCGCCAAGCAGGTCGGCCGCGCGTCGCGTTTCAATTAAAACATCTGCCTGATCGCGGAAACCGTTGGCGTTCGTCAGCGGACCTTCACCATGGCGCAACGGCAGCCATTGCAAGGTATTGTCGTTATGCAGGCGGGCGACAAACAGCGTGCCGTCATCGAGTAAGTGCGTGTTCGAAGCACGGTCGTTGGGTGCGTAAACCCCGCTGCTGACAAATCGATACAGATATTCGAAAGCCTGATCGTCGGCGGTGTAAACCACTACACGTCCGTCCGGATTAAGCACAACTGTGGCCGCCTCATGCTTGAAGCGCCCCAGCGCTGTTCGTTTGACAGGATTGCTGCCCGGCGTGTGAGGGTCGAGTTCGACGACCCACCCAAAACGATTGGCCTCGCGCGGCTCGTGGCCGAGGTCAAAGCGTGGGAAGTGTCGCGACCACCATCGATATGCACTTCTCGACCCGACGCCATAGCGTTGGTGATTGCGCTGTTCTGCGGGGTCCGTGGCCGCTCCGTGGAACACGAAGTTAAAGTTCTCTTCGGCCATGAGAACCGTCCCCCAAGGCGTTTTTCCACCGCTGCACGGGTTCAGGACGCCGCGACATGTTCGACCCTGTGGGTCCGCCCGGGTTTGCAAGCGTGGCGAGCCGGCTGCAGGGCCGGACAATTTGACGAGTGTGTCAGCAGTAATGCGTCGGTTGTAGCCGCCATCAACGACTGACCACTTGCCATCGTGCCGGGCGATTTCCACTACCGAGTGGCCGACGGCGGCCATTTCTATCGCAGTGCGCTCACGCGTCATCGCGCCATGGATGGTGATTCGGTTGAGCCCGGGCCACATGAAGGTGGGGTTGGTATATTCGTGATTGACGCACAGCAGGCCGTGGTCAGAGCCCATGCTACCGAGCGGCAACGGCATAAATGCCACGAAATCGTTGTTGTAGCCGAAACGCCTGTTTTGCTCCTCAGCATCCATGCTACGGGGGTGCCAGTCGCTCTCCTCACCACTGAGCAAGTCGCCCCAACGCAGCAGTACCTGCGCGCTATAGCCGGGCGGTAGGTGATGATGGCGATCGGTGCCGTGTGCGAGTCCTTCGAAGCCGAGAGGCGACAAATTCGTGGCAGGTGAGCGCTGCGGCCACAGAGTTAACGAGGCCGCGCAGGCCGAGCTACTAAGGTATTGGATGAATTTTCTGCGGCTTGGCACGGCAATCTCATTCCGGGTGAGACGAGCGCCAGCAGATTCTACGCCAGTTCATCAGCCTGCGGGTGATTGCAGGCGAGCGGGGCGCGAACGCTATTGAATAGTGACGTCCGGGGACAACGGAAACTAATCCAGTCCGTCCTGTTCCGCTCGTTTGCGCGCCAGCTCTGTTTGCAAGAACGTTAGTGCTCGCATGGAGTGTTGGTCCTCCGGTTCACCGGCGGCCGCGATGAGTTTCTCGAGGTCCTCGATCTCTTCATCGATGTCGTCATCCGTATTCTCGTCAAGATCCGGGAAAAACAATTCGAGTTGTTTGAGTCCTTCCACAAGATCGTTTTGGCCGCGTAAAGCCATGTCTGGTCCCATTATTGTGCCCTCCGATCATGAGGCAAATAAGCGTATTACACGCTGTACCTTAACCGCGATCTTATTATGATCGCTTAATTTACTGATCTTGATGTAAATAATATAGGACGATTACGATCAACTTCAACTCTTTTCCGTAACTTCTTATGAATGACATTCCGAATTCGCCTGCCGCGCCTGCGCCCAACGACCGCCCGGACGTGATTGATCGGGTCCAGGTCGCCCCTGAAACGACCCTTGCGGTGTTATCTCAGAACGAAGTGACAGCGCTGTGCCAGAATCATTCCCCAGCGCTGCGAGAGCTGCTGCGGCGCTGCGTTCTGGCGGTCCTGAGCAGTGGCATCGCCAATGACGATGCTGAGGGGCTGTTCGCTCGTTTCCCAGACTTCGAAGTCGATTTGGTGCAACAGGATCGGGGCGTTCTGCTTGATCTGAAGTCCGCCCCCGCGCTGTCTTTCGTGGGCGACCACATGATTCGCGGCGTCCGTGAGCATTTGTTCGCGGTGCTGCGTGACCTCATTTACATCACCCCGGCGCTGGACGCAGAACAACACCTGAGCTTCGCAGGCAGCGATGGGGTGACTGATGTCGTTTTTCGCATCCTGCGCAACGCGGGCATTCTGGACGCAACACTCAGCCATGGTCTGACAGTGTGTTGGGGTGGGCATGCAATTTCGCGCGACGAGTACGACTATACCAAGCAAGTCGGCTACGAACTCGGTTTGCGCGGGCTCGACGTCTGTACTGGATGCGGTCCCGGAGCGATGAAAGGGCCGATGAAAGGCGCGACCATCGCCCACGCCAAGCAGCGCGTCGATAGCGGGCGTTATATCGGTATCACCGAGCCGGGCATCATCGCAGCGGAGGCACCCAATCCGATCGTCAACGCGTTGATTATCATGCCCGATATTGAAAAGCGCCTGGAAGCATTCGTACGCCTGGCGCACGGCATCATTATTTTTCCGGGCGGTGTGGGGACGGCGGAGGAGCTGCTCTATTTGCTCGGCGTTCTGGCTCATCCGGACAACGCGGAACAGGGGCTGACGGTGGTATTGACCGGGCCGCCTGGCAGTGCTGATTATTTCGCCGCGCTGGATGAATTTGTACGCATGACGCTGGGACCGGCAAGCGCGGATCGTTATCGTATTGTGATTGACGATCCAGCACGGGTCGCCGAGTTACTCTCAACCGGTAGCGCGTCGAGTATCAAACGGCGCCAGGCGGCTGGCGAGGCGGTTTATTTCAATTGGCAGCTGGTCATCGAACAGGGTTATCAGAATCCGTTTGTGGCGACCCATGCAGCGATGGCAGAGCTGCAAATCTCAGACGAGTTGCCGAGCCACGAACTTGCGGCGAATTTACGCCGCGCGTTTTCAGGCATTGTTGCGGGCAACGTCAAGGAAAGCGGCGTACGTGCCGTCGCATCGCACGGTCCATTTCAAATACATGGTCAGGGGCGATTGATCCGCGCCCTGGATAACCTGCTCCGTCAATTCGTCGCGCAGGGGCGCATGCGCCTCGGCGATCGGGACTACCAGCCGTGTTACGAAATCGTGCAGTAAGCGCGCATCAGTAGCCAGTAAGCTCAACATAGCCGAGCCCGTCCAGTGGACGGCCGTGGCGCTCGGCGACTGCAGTCACTGCACCCTCCCAATACCGAAATCGTCCGGTCCATTCCTGGTCCGCGAGACGTGGACGCATCGCGACGCTCAATCCTAGCCTGGGTACTTCTAAGCGCCAACCGTGCGGATAGCGGATGTTGGTTGCGGCACTTGTCCAATAGTCTGTAATGACGATGCTGACGTCGCTGGCTTCCAGGCGCGTCGCGTTACCCGAACTGTCGACGTAGGTGCCGGCGCTGTGCGCGTCATCACCGCCGTCGAATTTGCGCAGGCGATAAAACATCAGACTCGACTGGTCTTCGAACTGTACGGCAAACCAATCCCAGCCTTGCTGTTCGCGATCGAGTGCGCTGGTACTCCATTCGCGATCAAGCCATGCCTGACCTGTGACGTGATGATCCTCGGCGCCAAGTCGTAATCGGCCGCCGGCGGTTAGTCGTGGTACCGAGTAGTAATAAGAAGCGTTGCCGAGGGCGGCGCTTTTGCGCGACAGCCCGGCGTCACCCTGTTTGATAACGGCGTGCCTGGAGGTCAGGTTCAGATCCAGTTCGATACTCTGCTGCGCTGCACGCAGGCGCCAGCTCGGCGGCGATGTCTGCGCGTCAAACTCAATACGCCAATCATCGAGCCACACGGCGACGGGCTGCTGCGACACACCGGCGATAGATGGATGGGCGCGGCTCATGCGCTCGAAGTGATGAAACGAATCATTCTCGATATCGCTGATGGCGAAATGTCCGAGCAGGATGCGCGGTGTGCGCCAGGCCGATCGCGACTCGAGCGAATCGCGGTCCAGCTCAAAGCGAAACAAGGTTAGCTGAAAGCCGAAAGGCCGCGCATTGCTATCGGATAGATGGCCGGTGAAATACCACCACTCAGTACGAAAATCCTTATGCGTGGCGTGATCACGTGGGAACTCAAATGCGGCTGGTTCTTGTGCACGGCTGAACTGCGACGTTGCCGGGCTTGCAAGTATGGCCATGGCGCCAGCGCGTTCGGACTTGCTGTTGGCGTGCTCTGAGTGCGGGCGGAAAAGCGCACCGACGACCAACAGCACGGCGAACAGAAAAAGATTCCTCATCCACACATAGGTACGCCCGCTACGCGCGATCAGCATCGCTTGGTGCCTCCAGTCACCACGCACACCGTGTTACGCCACAAGTTATGCGCGAGCGTGCCGCGCGCAGGTTTATTCATAGCGCAAAGCTCGTGCTGGGTCGGCTCGCACCGCTTGCTCCGCGGGCAACACCGTCGCCGCCGCGGCGCCGAGTAGCGCCAGCAAACAAGGCAAAACCAATGCGCTGTTGTTCCAACTAAAATCCATACTCCAACCGAATGACCGCACGTTAATAATCTCAATCAACAACACGGCGATGAGCGCGCCGACCGGTAGTGCGATGAGCAGCGCGAGTGCGGTGACGATAAGCGTTTGCGCGTACAGATAACGGCGCACCAGGGCGCGCCGCCAGCCAACGGCGCGCAACACCGCGTATTCGTGCGCCCGTTCGAGATTTAGCGCTAGCAGGGCATTAAAAACACCCAAGGCGGCAATCAGCGCCGCAAGCAGGGTTAGTACGTCGGTCACGACGAACGTACGGTCAAAGATCGCCAGTGAGCGCGCGCGCAACTGCGCATTTGGCCACACAGTGAGATGTTCTTCGGCTTGGAGTTGGCGCCGCAGATCATTCTCGAGCGCATCGAGTGCGACATGATTTGCGGCGTAGATGCCGATGCTATGGGCAAGGTTCTTGCCCCAATAACGGTGGTAGTTTTCCCAGCTGATAGCGACTACGCCGCGTTCGCTACCATAGTCGGTGTACACGCCCATGACGGTCATTGGCACGATGCCGTTTGGCGTTGGCAACCGATAGCGATCGCCCACTTCAAGTCGCTGATGCCAGGCGAATGGCTCAGAGACAATGACGTGACCAGGTTGCTTCCAGTTTTCCCAGATCGCGTCGATGTCGCCATCTATGAAACGGAAGCCGGCGCGCGCAGCTGGCGGCAAGTCGTAGGCTGTAACGCGAGTTTCGACGCCATCGTTATCTATGTAGACACGGGCGACCCGGCTCACAGATGCGACCCGTGGGTTTGCCAACACTTGCGTGATGAGCGTGTTGTCGATGGCCGCTTGATCGCGTCGTTCGAAGTTCTGCGAGACATATAAATCAGCGCGCATAAGTTGCTGCAACCAATCGTCCACTGCCGTGCGAAAACTCCCGACCATGAGTCCGACACCGACGCTGGTTGCAGTAGCGGCCATTAAGGCGGCGATGGCCAGACCGATCCGGGCCATAGAACGCGTTGCATTTTTCGCAGCGAGGCGTTCCGGCAGAGGAAGCCTAGCGGCCAGATTGCGCTCGATTGCGTTCAGCATGAGCTGCACAAGGCGCGGAGTTAGCAGCGTCGCTGCCACCACAAGGCAGCCAAGTGCTGCAAATCCGGCGTACAGCGAGTGGGTCGTCATCGCGAGCAACACCATCCCCAACAGGGCGCTCAGCACGCCGATCGCAGCGGCATAAGACAACACGGATTGCGACTCGGATTCCTGTACGGAGAGGCGGACGATTTGCGCTGGTTCGAGCCGGGTCGCTTGCCACGCAGGTAGTATGGCTGCGCACACGGCACTGACTATTGCCAGCAACATGCCTAGCAACAGTAACCCGGGTGACGCCACGACGGCACTATGAGCCGCTCCGATGTAGTGATCACTGACGGTTTGCGCGACCGGTTCACTGAGGAGTTGCGCCAAGCCATAGCCAATGGCGTTCCCGACGCAGCCACCGATCGCGCCGAGCAGTAGTGCTTCGGTGAGAATTTGTCCGCCAATCGCGTTGCGGCTAACCCCCAAAGCGCGTAAGCGTGCATAAAGGGTCTGACGCTGTACGACCAGAAACGTCATTGTGTTGTAGATCATAAACGCGCCAACGAGCAGGGCGAGCATTCCCAACGCATCCAGATTGGTGTAGAAAGCGTGAGTTAATTGCTCAGCGCTGGCGAGGTTCTGGCGCCGGTCGGTGAGGCGCAACGTCGGCCCGAGTGCACGCAGTAATCCGGGTTCTGATATTTCATCGTTCGCCTCACCGGGCCGCTGAAGTTCAATCCGGCTGAGCCTGAAAGGGCGGCCAGCGAGTTCCTGCGCTGTCGCGATATCGACGACCAGAGCGTCGACGATCACACGGGTATCAAAGACCTCGATGATCTCCAATTCGCTGGCACCGCGTGGGCCCTGAACGCGCACGGATTGTCCCGACCGTAGTCCGAGTCTGGTCGCGGTGTGAGAACTGATCAGCGCACTGCCTGGTTGGCGCATGAGACGGGTGAGATCGAGGCCTGCGCCATTGCCAGTACCCAGCGCCGGGCCCGTCAGTGGGTCGATGCCAATCACCGGCAGGGAATGCCGCTCACCGTCGCGGTCGAACTCAACCTGAGTATCGACCACGGGCGTGGGGTGCCAATGCGGAACGGCTATGCGTATCGTCGCGAGTCGTGCTTCGTCGAAGTCGCCATCGATGGCGCTAATCTGATGCGTGGCTCGGCCGAAGATGCTCTCCAACGATTGGGCAAAGGCAGTTCGTGCACTGAGCTGAGTGATTTGGATGCTGATCACAATGGCGACGCCGAGGGCGATACCGGTGACCGCGAGCAGGCACTGGCTGCGGTGGTGCAATAGATGGCGAGCGCTGGCGCGGAATAATAAGCTCAAGCGCTGGTGTCCCGCAGCGCGCCGCTTTCAAGTTCCAGCACACGGTCGGCGCGGCCGATCATGTCCGGGCTATGCGTTGCCATTAATAACGCTGCGCCGGCCTCTCGGACGCAACTTTCGAATTCGTTAACGACCTGTGCGCCGGTCCGTTGATCGAGATTGCCAGTTGGTTCGTCGGCGATAATGAGCTGTGGATTGTGGATCAACGCGCGCGCGACGGCGGTACGTTGCTGTTCTCCACCGGAAAGTTGATCGGGATAGCGGCCGGCGAGTTGACCCAGACCAAGACGCCCGAGAATTTTCTCCACTCGTTTGTCATCTAACTCGCCGTTCAGCTCGAGTGACATCGCGACGTTCTCCCACACACTCAGCGTGGGCAGCAAATTGTAGGCCTGAAACACGAAGCCGAGGTTGCGGCGTCGAAAAGTGGTGCGCTGCTCATCATCCCAGCCAGAACAATCGCTACCTGCGAAGCAAATGCGTCCCGAATCGGGCGCGTCCATTTGTCCTATCAGGTTGAGCAGCGTGCTCTTGCCGGAGCCGCTGCGACCGATGACGACGACTATTTCGCCGCTGGCGATGTTGAGATCAAGCCGATCGACGACGGCCGGCGCCTCCCGGCTGGCGGAATAGCGCTTGGTGAGAGCGGTTGCGATTAACAAAGGCGGGGCATTCATGGTGCAAGACTAAATGGCGATCACGACTCCGGCAACGACCGCAGAATTTACAATGTGCTACAAGTCGCGTGACGTAGTTCAACTTTATCCGTCCCCCAATCCACTATCTTGAATCCACTTCCAATGTTCCCCCTCTTTTAGCCCCGCCTCGTGCGGGGTTTTTTTATGGCTGCCCGTACAAGACCTCTGGTGCGACCAGTCTAGCCTGCCAACTCGGTTGCATTTCTGTTACGTAAGTTTGACCTCTGCGCACCGATACTCTAGAAGGGAGTCGAGAGTGCCGGGAATGGCCCTGCATCAGCGTGAGTAGAATTCGAAACAATGAATCTAAGCGTCATTATTCCGGCCTATAACGAACGCGAAACGATTGCCGCGTGCCTGGTCAAGGTCGTTGCGGCTATTCCCGAAGTCGAGAAAGAGATCCTTGTCGTAGACGATGGGTCCACCGATGGCACCCGCGAATGGCTGGCCGAACACCTGACAGATTTAGCCGCCAGCGACAGTGCTCTCGAAGTAGACGACAGTGGTGGTCTGAAATGCGTCGCTGGCGTCGCGAACTTTCGTTTTCGGGTGATTTATCACGACGTGAATAAGGGCAAGGGCGGCGCGTTACAAACCGGCATGCAGGCAGCGACCGGGGACGTAGTCGTGATACAGGATGCTGACCTCGAATACGATCCGGCAGATTGGGAAGGCATGTTCGACCTCATTGCCAACCGCCAGGTTGCCGATGTCGTCTACGGATCTCGTTTTTACGGTCGCCCGCACCGAGCGCTGTATTTTCACCATTACATGGCCAATCGCCTGATTTCGCTCATTTTTAATACCCTCTACAACCAGACCCTTACGGATATTGAAGTCTGTTACAAAATGTTCACGCGCGAGGTGCTGCAAAGTTTACGCATCACCGCCAACGATTTTGGCTTCGAAGTACAGTTCAGTGCCCAGGTCGCTCTCGCGCGAAAATGGCGAATATATGAAATGGGCATCTCTTATTTCGGACGGACTTACGAAGAAGGCAAGAAGATCAATTGGAAGGATGGCGTGAAGGCGCTCGGCTATTTATTCCAATTCCGTTTTTTTCCGTAAGCATCTGAATCGATGACCCGTAGCCGAATCATCCGCCAATGCGCCATCGGCACCGGTGGGCTAGCTGTCGGCGGATTATTCTTGTGGCTAGCGCTGCGCGAAGTTGACGTCGCCGAATTGGGCACGATGATCAGGGGCATCGACGTTTCTGTCTTGCTTGGTGCGGCACTGATTTACTGGGTAGCACTCGGATTGCGCACTTTGCGCTGGCACCTGCTGCTGCGCGAGCTGGCTTCGGTTAGTTTGCCTGGGGTCGCCGAAACGCTGCTCGTCGGATATGCAGTAAACAACGTGCTTCCCGCCCGCCTCGGTGAAGTCGCTCGGGCAGCATATGCCAAACGCCGTTTGCGCATTGGTCGCGCCAGAGTGTTTGGTTCTATCGTGATCGAGCGAGTGCTCGACCTTGTGGCGATCATGGCGTGTTTGCTGATTGGCCTAATCTCGATGCGTCTGACTGACGAGGTTACCCGCGTGCCGACTTTCGAGTTGATCGCTATCAACGCGGGCGCTGTGATCGGTGTGATTATCCTCGCCCTGAGCATGCTGCGCTCGGGCACGTTCGGTCGATTTCGGCTACCGCGAACGGTTGAAATCGTATTGGCAGACTTTTGTGCCGGCATCGCAACTTTAAACAAGAATTCGCTGCTGCTGTGCACACTGTTGAGTGCCGGCGTATGGCTATTCGAAGTGGTGGCGTTGAGCCAGGTTTTTACCGCCCTTGGGGTCCACTTGTCGGTTACGCAGGCACTGTTGCTGATGGGCGCGGCGTCCCTCAGCACACTGGTCCCCACTGCGCCGGGCTATCTCGGGACTTATCAGCTGGTGTGCGTGCTGGCGATGAACGTGTTTGGTTTCAGTGCGGCGGCCGGAATTGCGGCGGCGACGGCGACCCAAATTGCGTTATTCGGCTCGGTTACTATCGCCGGCCTGGCGATCGTCATCGTGCGCGCCGTGCGTCGCTACGCGCTCGATGGAAGAGCTGGGCTGATGGGCCTGGTCTCGCCGTAGTTGCTGGGGCAACTCCATTATTCTGTTGTCTGCTTTTGCCTCGTGTGAAGGTTTAATCCTTTAGCGAGAACGGCGTGAAATCCGTGTCCTTATCGTAGAAATCTTCCGCTTCTGCGCGTTTTAAGGCGCCAATGACGACATAGGTTGCCGGTGTCATGATGACCTCGATCATGACTTTAAAAACGAAGTTGAACATCAACACGGTGAGCAGACTGCCGGAGCTCCAAATCCCGTAAAAGGCGATCGGATAGAACACCAGGCTGTCTACGCCCTGGCCGAGAATCGTTGAGCCAATTGTGCGCGCCCAAAGATGTCGACCGGCGGTCCACACCTTCATTCGCGCCATGACATACGCGTTGATGAAATCGCCAATCCAGAATGCCAATATCGAGGCCACGACAATTCGCCACGTTGAGCCGAACACCGTTTCCAGAGCGGGTTGAAGTACGTTGTTGAACGGTTCGGCCGGACTGGGCGGCAGGTTAATGATGACCTGTGACATAACAGTCGCAAAAATCATCGCGCCGAAACCGGCCCAGATCACCTTGCGTGCTCGCGCATACCCGTAAACCTCGGTGAGTATGTCGCCGAAGATGTAGCTGATTGGGAAAAAAATGTTGCCCGCACCGAAGACCAGACTTGCCCCGATCAAGGGCAGCACGAACGGAAAATCGATTTGGCAGACTTTGCCGGGACCAATCAGATTGGAACACAGCAATACGGTGACGAAACCTGCGGTGAGCAGGGAGTAGTAGCGATATTGTGGACCGGCCAAAGGTGTCCCCTAACGATTATTCGTCAGTACGATAACCAGGCACGCCATGGCTAGATACGCCGAGAGACGATGGGCGTCGTCGCCCAACTATCCGCCGCCCAGCACCAGGCTTTTCAGGCTCTGGCGAATTGATGGGAACGAATGAGTAGCCTGTGACAGCTCGTCGGCGAAGTGCACGACGACATAGGCGTCACCCAGGATCCCGCAACTCAAAATTCCAGTGAGCGCTTTACCGTTCTTATCTCCGGTCCAGCGGAACTGGACGAATTCCTGCACACCGACTCTCACTGGGCGTTTCTGAGCAACGACGAAGAAGCGCTCGTGGGTTGTCTTGAGTTCCGCCAGAAACAGGTTGATGCATTGCACGTTGCTGAGCTCACCGAAACGCTGACGGATGTCTGCGCCAGGCATCATCGTGATCATCAACAGTTGTGCCGCGGCCGTAGTGGATGGCAGGTAGGTATAGGTCGCCCCCATCAAGGTTTTCGATTCCAGCGGCGGACCCAGAAAATCGGGTTTGGCGAACGTGTAGGGTGGGGCGGCACACGCCAAAACGGGCAACATCTGCGCGGTGAGCAAAAGGAGTAATCTGCAGCGCTCAGCGAATGTCCGGGAGCCCACTCGCCTAAATCCCCAGCTCGGCACGCCATGGCTCAAGCACGCTCTCAGTGAGTCCCGTATGGCTCAACTGGCGCAGCGCGATCCGCTCCGCGAGCCGGCCGCTACGCGTACCCGCGCGTGCATAGCTGGCGGGCGCTCGCTGTGCGCGTACTGCGGCGCGCAGGCGATTCTTCTGGTCGACATAATCGCGTTCCCCAAAGCACGAAAGAAGCTCTTCGAAACGTTCGAATGCATGCCCGGAAAATGCGCGCCGCCGGCCGTGCGTGTCGTACAGAGGATGTTCCGGGTGTACGGTCAGCAACGGGCTCGAACCTGCCGGAATCGGGATATTCGCGGAGTGAGTGCGGCGCCTCTTGAGCAGGTCGGGCAACAGATGGGTGTGCGGACCCGTCGGTGTTTGATGGCGGTCGATAGCCTGAAATACCTCGATGCGCGCCACCTTTGATATCGCAACACGCTGCGGACTGGCATCAACTATGGCATCGAGCGCCGGGTGGCCGTCGACGACGATGGATTGGCCCGCATAGTGACGCAGCGCGGCGATCAATCCACGATCTTCACTTCGTATGCAGAAATCGATGTGCGGAAGATTGGCGCCAAGGTCGAATAAAATGGCGTGGCGATCCTGTGGGCGTAGCGCGTCGTGGTCCGCGTACAATTCGGTCAAACTGGAGCGCCCGGACATCTGCGCGCGCTCACCGCTCCCGATCAGGCTCAGCCCGTGCTGCCAGCTATCAGGATTCTCACTGCGCGTTTCGTAGGCGAGTGCATTTTGCTGATTGGCAGGACGCTCGACGCGCATGCCGCCGCGGGCGCTGATCACTTCCAAAGCGCCGGCCGCGCTTGAGTTGACGATGGATTCATCGTCCTGAAATTCGGCGAGGGCACCAAACCCGCCAATGCTGAAGCCGCATTGGGGATCGCTAGCGCAGGTTTGCAAAAATGTGAATAAATCCAATTGCATTCGGCCCTTGCGGTCGTATTGGGAACGTGCCTCAGAATAACATCAGTGAACGCCGTGCGGTGTCAATCGAGGCGCTGCAGTTAACGCACAAGTAAGCTTGCCGTGGGCAAACGGTCAGCGCTGGACCGCGTGGTTCGAGCTGAGCGGCTCAAGCATCCAGTAGTAAGGCGCGAAGCGCTTGGATTTCCGAAGCGCCGAAGTCCAGATAATCCCGCAAATAATTTTCGAAGGTCCCGCATTGCGCATCGATCGCGTCCAGCGCCGCAGCGAGGTATTCGGGACGAGCGGCCATGATAATCGCCACAGCGTCCTCGTGTGCCTGGGATTCGAATACGTCCACGGCCTGATGTTCGCAATTACTCATTTCATAATCGTCCATGATGGTCTCGCGATTGACGCCGGCGGCGGCAAGTATGCAAGCGATAATCAGTCCGGTGCGATCTTTACCACTCGTGCAATGGATGAAATGTGGTGCGCGATCATCGCTGATGATGTGGTGCATGACGTCGCGAAACTGGGATGTGTGCTCAAACGGAATACGGCTATAGTTTTTACACATCAGCTCGAATGCGAGCTCGGCTCCGGCACCGCGATTGTTAATGGCATCCATTAACTCGATTGAGCCTTTGGGTAGCAGGCCACGATGAAAAAAATCTGGCGGACTTGTTGTCGGGACCCGATCCGGCGCACGTGCTCGCTCGTCGTCAAAGCGCAGGTCGATAATGGTCTTCAGATTAAGTGCCGCCAGACGTTCGAGATCACGGCTGGTTAAACGCGACAATCCATCGCCTCGGTAGACGACGCCAAACCGTGTTATGCGTCCGTGGCTTGTCGCAAGCCCGCCCAAATCACGCACATTTTTGGCGCCGTCGAAACGGATCACGCGTGGTTGTTGCTCATCATTCATGCAGCATTTGACCTGATTTTTCGGATGGAAGGTGTGGATTCGTTATTCTAATGCGGTGCGGTCCAATGGTCTCGCCGCAAACCGCTGTTCGTCCAGGCCGTGTCGATGGTGCTCGGTTGTCAGCGTTCGGTACGAGCACACATGCGTAAACTGCCAAAGCCCGACTTGACCATGCAATTCTCTCCGCACACATAGCCGCCGATCTCCCCAATCTTGAGTTCCGCCATTTTGGCTTTCGAGGCCGCGCGGCACTCTTCCAGGGTGTCGAAAGTGCCCAGGTCGATGGCTTTGGAGGAGTCGAACTTGTTGACGTAAACCACAGCATCCCAGCGATGGAATATGTCGCAGGCCGTGAGCAGACCCATAACGACGAGCAGATTTGGCCAACGGCGAAACACACCGGCTTGTCCAGGCTGCGGACGTGCCTTCACCAACGCTCGTGGTCCTGCCATGTCGCTGTTTCCATCCATTCGCTTCGACTACCGGGTGCCATTCGAATTGTGAACTGGGTAGCTTATAGTCACGCCAAAGTACGTGTGCGGCAACTATTTCAGACGCCATTAAATGCCAGACAGAATCGAGTTGCTCGGTGATGTCCTGAGCGCGGCGGCTAAGTAGATGGGGTCTCACTCATAATTTCCGCGGACGAAACTATTGCCGCGATGTCTCACGATGCCCGGTATCGTCGCCATCGGTGTCTATTAAACGGCTCTGCCGTGCTCCCATCGCGTCATAAGTCGCGTACTTGTATAGGTCACCAAGTGTCGGGTAGTTAAAGCAGGCTCGAATGAATAGTTGCGCGTGGCCTTCTACCATGAGGGCCATGAGACCGATGTGCACCAGTTCCGTGGCTTGCTCGCCAATAACGTGAACGCCGAGCAGCTGCATATCTTCGAAGGCGAAAATCAGTTTCAGGAATCCGTCGCTCTCGCCCATAATCATGCCGCGTGGCTGATCGGCGTAGCGTGCGCGGCCGACAACATAATCGACACCACGTTGGGTCAGCTCTTCTTCGGTTGCACCTGCCATTGATACTTCCGGGATGGAATACACGCCATACGGTAATACCGGAACGACACCGCGCTTATAGCCGAGCTGAAAGGCGTGCACCATGGCCCAGCGCGCTTGTTCCATCGATGTCGAGGCCAGTGCAGGAAAGCCAACGACATCCCCGACCGCATAGATATGCGGCACGTTGGTCTGGAAGTTTTCGTTGGCAACGATCAATCCGCGAGCCGCGGTCTGTACACCGGCCGCATCCAGGGCAAGGTGCTCTATGTTCGACGTGCGGCCCGCGCACACGAGAACCGCATCGCATTCGACCGTCTCTCCCGACGCGAGTTGCAGGCGCACCGCGTCGTCGTCGGCGGTGCAAGTTTCTATGGCGTCGTGGCGAATTTCGATGCCACTATCGCGCATTCGGTTCATCAATGAGATTGACACCTCACGGTCCAGGAAACCGAGCAGCACGTCCTTCGGGTCGATCAACGTGATTTCGATGCCGAGAGTCGCGAACGTGCAAGCGTATTCAGTGCCGATTACCCCACCGCCAACCACGATCATGCGTTTCGGCATCTCGTTCAGAGACAAGATGGAATCCGAATCGTAAACGCGATTGTCGCCAAACGGGTACTCGCTCGGGTGGCGCGGCGACGATCCTGTTGCAAGCAGGACGACATCGCCCTCGAGCACGGTCTGATCTGCGCCATCGACCCTGATAGTGTGACTGTCTACGAATGACGCGACGCCATGATAGGTATCAATCTGATGATGATGCAGATTGTTGTCGATGCGCTGGCGTTCCGAATCCTTGACCTTGCGTTCCTGATGCAAGAACTGTTCAACGTTGGTTTCGCTACCGGATGTCAGGTCGACTCCAAACAGTCGTCGCGCTTTGAACGCACTCAGGATCAACGACGTCTCGCGCAAAGTTTTTGATGGAATCGTGCCAGTGTTGGCTGCCGCACCACCGAAATGCGCACTCATTTCGACAATCGCCACTGACTTGCCGAAGTAGGCGACCTGAGCGGCACCTTTTTCGCCGGCCGGGCCGCCACCGATGACTACGAGGTCATAGTGCTTACGTTCCATTAACTAACTACCTCGTCTGCAGACTGAATGGCATCAAAACGACTCATGCCACGAGCGCCGAATGTCGGCGCGATTCGCGAACTGACATTGCGGGGCAGCATCGACATGCCCGGGGGCGAACGTTTTGAAACCTTCCGATTGAGGGCCGCACCAGACCCTGGCAAATCCGTTTAGCACGGTGGATAGAGAAAAATATTCTAGCGGACTGACCGGTCTTCACTCCCAATGGCACCACACGCTAACTTGGCTGTGCCATTCTGGCGAGCGCACGTGGCGGACGCATCGGTTAGCGCCGAGCGCGCCTGTCCAGCCACGTCGACGCGCCAAGCGCCGCCGTGGCAGTGTCCGCCTGCCTTTCAAACTGGCCGCGCGATTTCGACGGTCAGTATGCCGGTCTCAAGCTTAGGAGAAGTCGATTCCCTGATAGTCTTTATCTGCGGCGTGTTCCAGATGTTTTGCGTATTCGACGCCACCTGTGGCAAAGATGTTGTAACGGGTTTTGCCGTATTCATGGCCTTCGAGATTAGAGTTGTACCCCGTGATCCAGCTTTGGGCTTTATTCATGAGTAAGCCCTCGTAGCTCAGCTTCACCGCGTCGAACCATTGTTGCTGCGACGCCGATGTGGCGTCGAAGCGGGTGTGGCCTTTGTTCCACAGGTGCTCCAGCAAGGGCATAACCCAATCGACCGCGATTTCCGAACCGCGCGGAAAATTCGCCGCTGCCACTTGTGGTCCGCCGAGCATGACCATATTAGGCATACCGTGAACGAGCATGCCGAGATAGGTTATCGGGCCCTCGGCCCAGGTATCGCGCAGTTTTTGCCCTGCTACGCCACGAATGTCGATTCGATCGTGGGCGCCGGTAAACGCGTCGAACCCGGTTGCGTAAACAATCACGTCGAACTCAAACTCGCGGTCCGATGTGCGCAAGCCATTTTCTGTTATGCGCTCGATGGGCGTTGCCTTCGAGTCGACGAGTTCGACATTGTCGCGGTTATAGGCCTCGAAATAACCGGTTTCCAACGGTAGACGCTGAATGCCGAAACCGTGGTCTTTGGGGATCAATTTCTCGGCGACGACCGGGTCGTTGACGCGTTGGCGGATACGATCAGCAATGTATTCAGATACTTCCGCGTTTGCATTCTCGTCAATGAAAATTTCCGGGAAGTTGGCCAACCAGATGCTGAAGCCGGATTCGTCGTAGAGTCGGTCCCAAAATTCACGGCGTTTTTCCGGTGCCACATCGTAGAAACTTCTCTCATCCGGTATATGTTCGAACGCAGCGGGTGAGCGTGAACAAGCTTCGAAGATCTCGTCGTAGCGGGCGCGAATTGAGGCCATTTCCTCCTCTGAGATAGGGCCATTATTCAGGGGTGCGGCCCAGTTCGCGCGCCGCTGAAAAACCGTCAATTGACTGGCTTGCCCTGCGACAACCGGGATGATCTGAATTGCCGTCGCTCCGGTTCCAATAATGGCGACGCGTTTGCCGCTCAGATCGGTTAGGTCGTGAGGCCATTGCTGCGGGTGAAATGAGATCCCTTTGAAATCATCGCGACCCTCGATTTTCGGCAGGGTCGGCGCCGAAAGCGGACCGAGTGCAGTAATCACGATTCGCGAAGTCAGCGTCCGCCCGTCGCTGAGTGACAGGCTCCAAGTGTCCGTGTCTTCATCGAAAATCATCGTCTCGACGCGGCAACCGAATTGCATATGTTCCTTCAGATTTAGTTTGTCGGCGACGAAATTCAGGTAGCGCAAAGTCTCCGGTTGCGGAGAGAAGCGTTCTTTCCAATGCCATTCGTCAAGCAGTTCCTGCGAGAACGAATAACCATAGGTGTAGCTCTCTGAATCGAAACGAGCGCCAGGATAGCGATTGTTGTACCAGGTGCCGCCGACACCCTCGTTGGCCTCCAGAACCGTCGCTTTCACGCCCAGGTCGAGCAATCGCTTGATCTGGTAGATACCGGAAACGCCCGCGCCGACGATAATCACTTCATAGTCGTACTGGGCTGCTTGAGCGTTGGTGCCGCTGGATTGAGTCGCTGTAGTTGCCATGGTGATTCCCTTTACTGCTGCTCTTGCTGTCTTCCGAAATTCGTTTCGGCGGACTGTTAAATTGAAGAATAGCTCAGCGTGGCCAGATATCGCCAGCGTCGCGTGGGTTGGCCCGCTTTCCGCGGTAGGCCGCGGGAGCTAGCTAGGAGCAGGGTGCCTGGAACCGGGCAGATTGCCGGGATGCGGGCAAGGGCAGGGCCGACGGGCGAAAATTCGGCATGCCAGATTGCTGGTTCGATGTAACCAGGTGGGCGGATGAGAGCCGATTTTAGCCCTTTAGCCGCGGTTTCGTGCGCTCGGTACACAGCGGCAGTGGCCGGGCATGCTGCCGTTCACCTGTACGAATCGCTACAACGAGGTAAGACGCGGGCATCGAGCGCGCGGGAGTCGCTGTAAGGCCAAGAACACTTCGGACCTAGTCTTTGATGTCCAGACGGATGTCTGCCGCAGCACTTCAACGATCATAAGCAAGCAAGGCACCGTTGTCCGAGGCTATAGCGCTGGAGGGCTGCCCCCGGGGGAGCAGGCAGTTTATTCTTGTGACTCTATGAACTCCCGGAATAAGTGACATGGTCAGTTTCTACGCTCGTATCAAAGTAGCTCTGCTGGCGAGCGCCTCGATGCTCGTACCGATCGCTACCGCGGCGGCCGACGCGGGTGATGGCGAGTGGGTAGAACTCCCGCTCAGCGTGTCGCAGAAATCTTTTGCGCGTGTCATGGCAGTACCTGAAATCACGATGACTACCGGGCTCACCGCACAGGTGCTCGTGCCAACTGGTACGGCATTGTTTGACCCCTTTGATTTTCACGTCGTCGACGATAAACGTATGTGGGTCGCCGACGACGGTAAGAACGGCGCGATTTTCGAGGTCACACTCGACGGTAAGGTCACCATGCTCGCAGACATTCAGCAGCACGCACCTTATGCGATTGACGTCGCCCCGCCCAGTTTCGGTAAGCACGCGGGCCAGGTCTATGCGATCGCGTTCGCCAGGCCCGAGAAGGCAGGCGGCTGGGAGTTGCCAAACGCCATCACCCGCATCGACCCCGCAACCGGTGAGGACGAGGTGGTGTGCTTTCTGCCGGAGAATGCCGAGCGGGTACCGGGTTCCGGCGGCTTCTTCGCGCGCTTCGGCCCTGAGGGTTCGCCGTTCGCTGGTCGCCTGTGGTTGACCGCAGCGAGTAATCACACCATCTATACCATCACGCCGGACGATCAGTGCCAGCCATTCAAGACGCTCGATCTGGATCGCGAAGGTTCGCCGCGCGGGCTCGCGTTTTCTGCAGACGGTAATCTCATGTTGCTCGGCGTCGCTGCGCCGGCTCCAGCGAATCGCAACAAAACGACCCCCGGGGGCGGCAGTATTCTGCGCTTGCAGGCAGACGGTGATTTCCGAAGTCCGCCGCTGGTAACCGGCTTGCACGAGCCGGGTGCAATGGCGTATGCCCCGTCGGATTTCGGACAGTTCAGCGGCGAACTCTTTATTAGTGACGCCGGCGAATGGGACAACGATGTCGAAGCCACTGAACCGATTTCGCGTGACGGTCGAATTTATCGGATCGCCGCGGGCGCTAGGCTTGAGATAGTCGCCGAAGGACTGGCAAATCCCGTTGGCGTCGGATTCATCGGCGGCAAAATGGTGTTAACCGATATCAACGGCGACTTCCATGTTGGCAAACAGAAATTCCCCGATGGCTTTATCTATGTCGTCAGTCCCGAATAGGCGCAGGTTTGAGAACGGATCAATGTTCGAACCGTGAGTAACGACAAAGTAACGAGTGTTTTAGTAGGCGCGGGATTGTGAACGGGTAGCGAATTTTGTGCTTTGCTTCGTCTACTGAAGTGAGGAGCCTTTTCGAGTCTGTACCAGCACATCGCGAAGCTACGGAGGCCAGTTTCGGCACCAGGCCTTCAAAAAGGACGGTGGCGAACATTTGCTAAATGTTGCGCTCGAGAGCCAATGCCAAAGACCCGTATGCACGAAGTCGACGGCGACCTTGGAGTGGTCGCCGTCAGCGTCGGGAGATCATGGTCAGCCGCCGACGAGCTGCTCGGCAAGCCCTCGGCGGCAGTAGGGTCAGCGCAGCTGCGGGAAATAGCTCAGCCGAAACGGTTCGCCGGGGTGCATCCCGACGACTTCTGCCGGTGTGGTCGGCAGGCCTTCGCTGATCATGCTGGCGTCCTTCTCTGGAACCGGTCGTACCGCGTATTGCGCGTCGTCGCCGTAGAACATCAAACTCAAGCTGCGTCGCCGCTGACCAGCTGCGGTGGCGGCGCCACCGTGGAGGATACCCGTGTGAAACATGATCACGTCGCCGGGGCCGGTGTCGAACGAGACGATGTCCCAGTCCTCGCGGTGCCCCTCAATGTTCGGTAGAGGTTGCATGGATTCGGCCGTGTAGAGCGCCTCAGTCTGGTCATCCGGATCCCATTTCGACGGCACGTAGAGCACGTTGTCGGCATGCGAACCACGGATGAACTCAAGATTTCCATTCGGCGGGACTGGATCAAGCGGGATCCACAGCCGCGTGAGGTGCGGCCCTTCGACCGGCAGGTAAGACGCGTCCTGGTGCCAGGGCGAACGGCGAGCCAAGCCCTCTTTTAGCCACACCTGCTCGTAGTAGAACCATACGTCGGTACTGCCCATGCAGGCCTGCGCGAGATCGGCCACGCAAGTCTCAGCGAACACGCGCTCGAGTTGCTCGACAGCTTTCTCGCTGCGGTTAGTCAAATCGGTGGCAAAACGCCCATCGCCGACGACCTGGAGCTCCATTTGCTTGTAGGTCGGATTGTCCATCAGGACCTGATAAGCCTCCTCGAAGATCGCCATTTCGCGCGACGAGAATGCGCCGTGATGACAGACCACGCCGTCTTCGCGGTAGCGGGAGACGAGGTCATCGGTGACGGTAGCGGTGCGGGCGGACTGGGGCATGGTGTGACTCCTTGAAATGGCCAGCCGGCCACCAGCGATTTACGATTCGCGTGGTGGTCCGGTTACGAATGCACACTGGGACGGCGGCTACATTTCGTGGGTAGCGCCGGCCGCGGCGAGTCTCCCGATAATGACTCAGCGCGATGCCCGGGTCCAGCCTGGCGGATGGTGTTGTGGTGCAAGCGGGTGTTGCGCGCTCAGGTGGTGTAAACGCTGCCGGTGGGTTGGTGTGGCGTTCTCACGAGAGCACTACACGAGCATTAGGTTCGCGCGAGCGATGTTGGATGCGCATCGCGCTCCCGAAGCGGGTTGTTTTCATCAATGCCAGTGTTGGTGCCTTTGCTCGCCAGTACGCTCGCCAGTACGCTCGCCAAAAAGCGAGATCACAATTTTGAGGTACTTCGGTTCACTTGCTTAGCGTACTTAGGGTCAGCCGTTTTCGCCTCGACACAAGGCGGTTATCAATGGGGACCTCGATACCTCCAAGCCGTCGTTCCTATTGCTCTTCTGCTTTCCTGGCTTAGCGTGAAAGATTTGAGGGCGTTCTCAAAACGGTGAGGGATTAGGTACAACCACGCAAAATGGGGGCTCGTTGCGCTGGTCGCCTTGACGGCACTCATGACGGTGAAGGGCGTTATTTTCATACTCAATGATGTGCAAGAAAGGCGTACCAATGAGGTCGCGCTAAGAAGTGTCGATACTGACTACGTCTTCCATAGAGAATATGCGGTGCACCACCCAACGCTAATCAGAACCGCCTACAAAGTTGGCCGGGCAGAAGGTATCCCGACGGTCCTTGACCTCATTGCCAAAGAACGCTTCTCGTGTGCCATTTATACTCTTGATGCTCAAAAAGTGGAGAAGCAATTACGGGATGCCCAAATCCCGTATGTCCGCAGGGATTCCGGGCGGACAATAATTTACGCCTCCCCGAATTCCGATCAAAGGCACGAAATTTCGATTTTTTCTGTCTATTCGTTGGCCAGCTGACATCTACCGTGCCGGCCGTCAAGAAGGCAACTGCTCGCGGGTTGGTTCCCCGCTAACCCGACGGGGCTTCGCACCTCCAAGCGGAGAAAGCCTCACAGGGCCTCTTTCCGCACATCCGAAATTGGCGCGGCCTCTCAGATAGGGTGGCATACCCCCCAGACACACATCCGTATCGCTACATGATTATCGAGAGAGGAAATTGTCCTTGCCAGGAGCAATTCAGATCCCTGACTGTGCGGTTTTCGAGTGACGGATTCCACTCAAGAGGTTATTCTGAAACGCTAAAAACCGTGGTGCGCCAAAGTTGGCGACACACTAATTGCATCCCGGAACGATGGCATCATGGAACCCGAAAATCTGATGGACTACATTAACGTCAATGCGCGAGAAAGACGTTGGGCGCCTCGCCGCCGTAACCAGAAGACCAAGCGTCAGGACTACCCATTGGTACCGCGTTTCCGACTTGGTAAACGCTAGACTATCGAGATGTCCGTGAACCTTTCTCGCCAAGCTCCATGACCAAAATTCGTTTTGCGGAGTTCGTATCGCCACCCGCGTTGCTGACGAGGCGGACCGACGACGAACTGCTCATAGGCCGCCATCCGATTGTTTCTTCGAGCAGGTACGTATTGCTAGCTCCTGGTCCGACGGTTCTCCGAAGCTGGGAGTCAGGTGTTTCCACGCCACGCTTCCAACACCTATGACCAGGGGTGAAACGAGATACGTGCTCTTGGCCATCTCAGCCTGCGCGACTGTTGCGCTAATCGCTGGCGGTTGTTTTTTATCCGGCTATGTCGGCTCATCTCGGGATCTTGTTCTGGTACGAAATAGCCTCGTCCACGAAGTCGCGCCGAATGAGAGCCTGTTCGCGGCCTCCCCAACCGACGCGCCGCAGACCAATGCGGCCGAACTTGACGAGTTATCGCGTGCCGCGATGGACATCGCCGAGACGGCACCTAAGCAGGGAGCATTCCAAATCGCGCTAGCTCTCGTGCGACACTTGGACCACCCTGGTGTCCCGCTCGGCGGAGCCATAAGTGCAGATACCTTGGAGACCTACCGGACGATCCGAAACGGCGGGCAGGGATATTGCGCCGACTACACTGCGGTCTTCCTGGCATTGGCACGCGGTGCCGGCCTCCACGCACGCGAGTGGGGTATTTCGTTCACTGGCTATAGCGGTGACGGTCACGCCGTCGTTGAAGTGTACTCGCCGGAGTTGGAACAGTGGATTTTTATCGACGCGTTCAACGGATTCTACGTTGCCGCGCCTGAAGGTCGACCGTTGTCATTTATGCAACTACGACGGACTCTCGGCGGGCAGCACGACCACGCCCTGCGCCTAGAGCGCATCACGGACGAACTCCCGTTTAGCTCTCCCGACGCCGCACTGAAGTATCTGTCCGCCGGCCTCAGTCGTGCGTACCTATCGCGCCTGGAAACTTCTAATGTGTTTGAGTCGGACCCGGTCCTCTCTGCGATTGCACCGATTTCTCGAAAAGGCGCACAAGTCGCCGCAATCATTATGGGCAAACACCCGAAGATGACTATTGTGCCGTCACCGCGCGACCGTTCCGCGTTGGTCGAACTCGCGCATGTGAGGCTGAGTGTAATCGTTTGTGGATTGGCGCTCCCGGCGATCTTAATCTGCGTCGGCTTGAGCTTCCGCCTAGCGCGACAGTCGAAAAGAATCGCTACGCCTTCCTAGAGACCTATGTCATGGTCCCGAAGCGACCAGGTGATCGGAAATCACTACTCGATTTCGTTGGCGCAACACTAAAGACCCGTAACTGATTACCTTCGGCGGAATTCCGCGACCACCACTACAACGCGCTGAACCCTATGATTAGTAGCGCGGATAAATCTCGCCTTCAACGATCATCTGTCGCGACGTCGCCAAACCTCGGCCGGGGGATCTTCCGCAACGTAGTTGGAACGCAATGCGGCGTTGGGGCGTTCGTTTCATCGTTCACGTGAACGAGCTGCGAGTTTGGTATCAATGCGCGCTTGCGGTGTCTTGATGACCGACTCCGGCTTAAAGCTGAGGACATAATTCCATAGGACAGCCTAGTTTGGGCTGGAGATTATTGGGTGCCGGTACCTGTGAAGTGGCCAATGCTTCCTAGCAGACCAATTATTACGATATCCGTTCGTCGCGATCTCGCGTTCTTCATTGGACTTTGGCCATGTCATATTCGCCTAAAGGCTTAGCGTGGAAATCGAAAGCTGAGCCCCCACCATCCCCCCGCTCATTTGCAATCGGCGCCGAACTGTACCGCCTTGTATCTTCCAATTTAGTTGTCTGAGCCCTCCCGCGTCGCGGGTTATTCTCAGACAGCTACTGGGTGACGCCACTGCCGCCTGAAGGCTTAGACCTTGTGCGTT